>ERZ827168.2501-NODE-2501-length-21170-cov-7.226948_pt1 | contig 21170 bp, 24 predicted proteins | sample MGYA00519868_ERZ827168 | MGnify/ENA primary metagenome ERZ827168 (study PRJEB31778, sample SAMEA3449271) | human gut metagenome | biome: human gut; feature: human-associated habitat; material: faeces | place: United Kingdom | collected 2010/2012 ...
AACTTTCAGTGACATTTACTAAGGGCGAATGGTCTACTACCCTAGAAGATGATGTAACAGTTCTTGACAGCAATCCTATTAATAAATGGCCAAAAACTTATACATGTTGTGATAGTAACGACGGCGATTGTGGTAACGTAATGATTTTAAATGAAAACGGAACTTTTTCACTCAAAAGTACCAGCACAGGTTGGTATGATGCAGGAAAATACACATACGATGGCGATAACAATTGGTTCTTCGATTTCAATAATTCACTTGATGCAAGTGCATCAGGAGATTATGAAAAAATAGTTATTGATACAGGTCTTAATAGTTGGGGTGAACAAACATATATAACTTGTGTATTAGTTAAATAACTAGTGTAAAATCGATTAATCTCGGATTTAGCTCCGAGATTTTTATTTGTTCTATAAAAAAAGAGGCTATCGCTAGCCCACTTAAATGATATTTTTGTTTTTGAGAATTTTAATATATTCTTCTTTAGATAAAGGACAATTTATTAGATCCATAAACTGTCTTTTAGTCAAGTGCAGCTGTTGAGACATTAAACTTATCAACGGATCGTCTATATCTTGGTTATTGCGACTTGTTTTAGTATACACGCGAGTTTTCTTACCATTTTCACATAAAACGAAATAGTAATGGTCACCACTTTCTTCTTCAAAACCTTTCTTTGCCAAAGATTGTTTTACTTTTCTAGCTTTAAAACAAGCCATTATTCCACACTTTCAATAAAATTCTCTATTGTTTTTCTAAAATCAACAGCCTTAGCATTTAATTCACTTTCATCACATTCTACATACATCTTATATAGCATGTAAATGTTCTCTTTTATATCATCTAGTAATTCATTGATACTTGTATTGCAACAATAAATATTGTGCTTTTCATCAATGAATATGTATTCATTGCCAATCTTTTCAGGAATAATAGTATAAGGATAAAAAAGTTTAACAGTTTTACCATTATGTTTAAATTCGTTTAATTGGAAAATTGTTTCAAACGCCTTACTAGACTTCCATTGTCCACAATTGAAATTATTTAAAGTTGAACTAAAACCAAACATCTTAGTTACCCTCCTCTTTAAATTCATCTAGCCAATTAATTAAAGATTTTAAAGAATCTTTATTCATCACTACGCTTGATACTATCTTTCTTTCAAGTTTTGGCTCAACATCACAAGAAAAAACCAAATCTTTAGTATTGCCGTTTTCATCTACAATAAAGCTATATTTATTTGGCAAGCAAGGATACTCACTAAAAAAGTTTATAACAAAATCCCCACTTGGAGTAAAACCACCAAAAGCACCACTTACATGTTTTTCATCAAAACCATTTGGGAATACAATTCTCCCTTTTATTTCATTTTCCATACAATATCTCCTCACCTATAATGTACACTAAAGACAAAAAACTTTCCAATAAAAAGTTCACTATCGTTCACGTTAATAGTTAGCCAGATTTGGCTAACTATTTTTATTTAGTATATTCCCAACTTCCTGTCTTATAGTTAAAGAATCTGGTCTCTCTAATTTTTGCGTAAAGAGTGATGTCTCTATAATATGAAGTTGGAATCTTTTCTAATCTTTTTGTGTAACCAATATCTTCATACCATCCTAAGAAACTAGCGTTGGAATTAGGATTATTAGTTTTACATGAAGTGGTATTTAAATCATCAAGATCTACCCCATCACCATATTTATAAGTAACGTTTTGAATATTTCCACATAGATAACTGAAAGTAACTCTATAATTATGCTTTTCCCATTGTGCATATAGAGTAATACGTTCCCCAGGTCTAGCTTTTAGTTGCTGGCTAGTTACCTTTTGTCCATCTTTATTAAATAATACAGGACCATTCGGTGTTAATGACCATCCCTTAAAGTCAGAACCAATTTTATAATATTGATTGGCTTTTAAGTTGCCACCATTTGAGTAATCAATATAACTTGATTTCATTGTATTTGTAGTAAAGCTTGTTGAACAAATAGGATTTCCATCAACATATTTAATTCCACTATTGGCATTATCTGAATTACTGCCACTACTCCAAGAAGCAGTTTCGCCATTACCACAAATCTTGTCGTTTCCATTTCCGTTATAGTCAATATAAACTCTTGTAGGATAAGAATAAACATAAACTTCCTTAGCATAGCCACCTGCCGCTGATAATGAAGCTCTCCAATTCTTTGCGTTAGTAGTATCACTTTGTGTAGTTGAATATTCTAAGAAAGATGAAGTTGTGTAATAACAGTAAGTTCTTCTGCTTCCACACCCTTGGTCACTATCAGAAGCGAAGTCATTATTACAGCCATGTTCATAAGACTTTTGAGTTTGTTGGCAAATAATCCAATGACATTCTTGAGTGTAACCAAGAGCAGTGCCACACAATTTTGCACCTATTTTCCCACACATACCCTTACCACTTTTTACGCACCAGCCAGTTGGGGTGGAACCTTCTTGACAGTAACACCCAGCACTATAACTATTTTTATAATCTTCCCATGGACCACCGCAATAACTATTTTCTCTTGACCAACCAGTATTGTATTTGGTATAAGAGCCTTCTTCTTTTCTTACGGTATTATTCCCTATTGTAGCAACATTAATGATTGTTTGAGTTCTTTCATCGGCACAACTTTGTCTACCCCAATCTTTAACAGGAATATAAACTTTGGCTCTTACATACATTGAGTTATTTGGGCTTGTAGGGACTTCTGTACTCCATTTAGACCACCCTTCTTTATAGAAGGTTGGATTACTGGTAGTACCGTTATAGGCAACATCTTTAACACCAGTCCATTCAAACGTACCGGCACTTAACATATTAAAAGAGCCCATTAAAAATAGACATATAATTAGTCTTCTGATTCTTCTACTGTAAATCCCATCCATACATTCGCCTCCTTAAAATCTTCACTCGCATAATATACTTCATCGTTGTATTGAATATAGTCAATATTTCCATATTCCAACGCATGTTTTTTTACTGTCTCAAAATCCTCAGCGGTTTTAACATCTATCAAAACTCTTTGGTTTTTATTTTCAATTTGAAACAAATTAACTTTACTTAAATCTCTAACCGCAACAACAAAAGTATCACCTACAACTGTATAAACATTTTGTTTAGTATCGTCAATTTCCTCGGTTTTGTTTTCCTCAACAATTGGTTCAGATATTTCTGCTTGCTGTTTTCTCTTTTCCATTGTTTCATTATCAAGCCTTTTAGCTAGATTATCTATTGTTATCTCAAAGCCATCATTGAACTTATAATTAAGTTTTCTTAATACTTCACTATCACAGGTAATCTTGATTTTATCGCCATTTGTATAATTATTTAGATCACTAGGTAGCTGACAAAAATCTTCATCATATGGTTTTCTTATTTCAGATAGCCACTCATAGTATTCATCAATCGTACTGGCGTCTTTTTCGCTATCCAATGTATCTTTTATTTCATTCCATTTAGCTTCTTCTTTGTTAATTTTTTCTTGTAAATCAGGTATTTCTTTATAGGTAATGTTAGCTACTATATCACCTTCAAAGCCTGATATATCTATATTTACTATATCTTCCCATTTTAGATTTGTCTCTTCTATTTTGCCTGTATCGATTGGTGGTTTTATTCCATTAGTTCCTTTTGGCTTTTGTAGATGCCAAATAAGGATACCTAGTAATAAAATGCCTGTAAGCAAAATAAATAAACCCGTATTGCTACGGGTGTATAGAATGAAAGAACTATTTCTTTTTTATAATTAATGATCCATAGTTTTGCACTGGATATTGAGAGGAACTTGCAGATCCTATTATTTTTATCCCTTTGCTTTGTAAATCGTATCCAATGACACGAACAGTTGCGCCGGCGTCTCCACTTGACGATTTATCTATTAGCGAAGAACCATTATATTGAACATCAAACCAAGGTGCGCCTGTATCATACCAACTTATATTTACAAAACCATATCCCCATTTATCATTTTGAACTTGTGATAATTCAGAATTATTATGAGATACATTAAAAGCAAAATCAGAAGAGCTATAACTTGAATAAGGTACTTCGCTATTTCCTTTTAGTAATACAAATGTACTTTGTTGAGTATCGGTAGATGACCTGAATGATGCTTTAAAATCATTTTTTGGAATAAATACTATATATGTCTGTCTTCTATTGTTGTTCATTGAACCATAATCACTGAACAATATATTGCTATTTCCGGAATTAACATTTGTACTAAGTTGAGGTTCTTCGCCTTCTGGACGTTTGTTTCCAAGAAACATTCCCACATATAGTTGATTCTTTTTCAAATCAATACTAATAGGACCATTATAAAGTCTACCACTTGCCGCTGCTAAACTAAAAGAAGATGGTAATTCTTGTTTCCATTGAGCATATAATGTAATTCCGTTTGTATAACTCCAAGTCCAAGACTTTCCAATCCAACTTGTCCAATCGGTGCCTGAACCATCAGGCTTAGTATTCCAACCTTTAAATGTATAACCAGATCTTGTAAATCAGTTTGCCTTTGTAACATATCCTTGTCCATAAGTAGCGATGTCAGAACTCATAGTTCCACTTCCACCATTGGAATTATAATTAACTGTGTAAGTATTAGCATTCCATTGAGCGTATAGAGTTATATCTTTCGCATAATTCCAAGTCCAACTTTTACCAGATTCATATACACCGCTTGAATCTAATGCCCAAGCAACCCCAGAACCATTGGCACTTTCGTTCCATCCGTTAAAGGTATAACCAGTTCTTGAAAACGAATTTTGTCTAGTTTTGAATGGTTGGTTATATGTAGCTGTACTAGCACTCATTGAACCGTTTCCGCCATTAGAATTATAATTAACAGAATAAGTATTTGCTACCCAGTTGGCTGTATATGTAACATTCCCCGCAAAGCTTGCTGGTATTTTAGAAGCAGGAGCGTTGTTGTTAGAGGTGTTCCAACTTGTAAATGTATAACCAATTCTTGATGGGTTTGAAATATACATGCTACCATCAGAATTATATTTTAAAGCTCCACCACTACCACCGTTGTTATCTATGGTTACAGTATAATTTTGTTTTGTTTGTTTACCTACACAATTGCTAGGTAATCCATTGCCACCATTTGAATAATAATATGAAACATTATAGTTAGTTCCATTTCTTATGGCGTGAGAAGGAGCTACTGTATTTCCACTATAGGTAATGCAGCTCCATTCATAATGTGTATAATTTTCGGCCAGTACTGATGAAAATCCTAAACTCAATAGCATTAGAAATAATAACTTTTTATTCATAACTATACCTCATTAAAGAATTTTACATATAAGTATATGAATTTATGATTTTTCCAAAAAGAAAAAACTCTCGTTAAAAGAGCTATAACATATTCATATACATGCAATTCACTTCTATAAAATATGTTAAAAACGGAACATATAATAGCATCGTTTAATCATCAATTAATAATTATGTACTTTTTATAGATAGCAATAACTTAAACATCTTTAATTATTATGTACTTTTTAAAGATTAATGAATAACTTCCCTTTATCATTAATTACTTTTAATAAAAAAGTCCAAAACTACCAATAAGTATTGCCTGTACTGGCTAATTTGCATCTAGGTAATTAATTACTAAATAATTCAGTTTTGAAAATTGACAGAAAATTTGCTATATTAACTATAGGTAAGCAAGCCTTTCTTGCTCGTGAGACTAACACGTTAATCTGAAATAAAAGCCGAAAGTAATGGTCGGAGGTTGGCAAGCAACGATAAAACTTGAAAAAATTAGAAGCCGAAAGTAATGGTCGGAGGTTGGCAGACAACGATAAAATTAGTCATTAAGGGAGTCGAGTATTGCTACGGTAGTACAGGCTCCCTTTAAAATATATGGGAATAACCAATGTATAAAAAAGATGCTTTAAGAATTCTATTTGAAACTTCTCAAAAATATAAAGAAGAATTATGTGGCAAAAATCTACTTTTTGTTAGTGCTGACACTCATAAAAATGTAGATTTTTTTGAGGTTGTTTTTAACGAATCTAATTTCCTTCATTTAACTGGCGTTCAACGTTCGAAACAATGTGAATTGACAAATAATAAATTTTCAAATTATTCTAAAGAATTCTTTAATAAATGTGTTTCTAAACGCTTAAAAGAAGAAGAAATCGAATTTTCAAATGATGGTAAAACAGTATTGAAATTATCCGTATTGCCTTTGGTTGTTAATAAAAATCTTTCAGCAAAGATGTATGGATATTACGATGGTTCTAATGAGATTCTTTATACAGAATACTTGTTAGGTGGTGTAAATGCATGCATGGGCTTTATAAAAGCAAAAGAAAGTGGAGCATACGTTCCCAACACATTATTGAAACAAGATATTAGAACTATAACAAGTCATTACAACAAAATAATAGCAGTGTATAGAAAAGATGTAAGCAAAAGCACTTACAACGAGTGTGTATATATTGCTAAAAAAGAAGATTTAACAAAATATAGATTTTCAAAAGAATACGAATACTTAAAAGAATTATAGTCACCAAAGTTAAAAGATGCTCAATCCAATATCGTGGATTGAGCATCAAAATCTATTTTAATTCATCAATTAAAGATGAACCAATCTTAGGTTTAGCTACACCATATTCATCTGCGATAGTCGCACCAATGCAGGCAAATGATTCTCTAGTACCTAAATCCTTAGGTTCCTTAAAGTTCTTAGAATAAATAAGAACCGGAATCATCTCTCTTGTATGATCACTACCCTTCCAAGTTGGATCATTACCATGGTCTGCAGTAATATATAAGACATCATCATCCCTTAAATTAGCTAACAATTCAGGTAATAATTCATCAAAAGCTACAAGCTCCTTGGCATAACCTTCTGGATTTCTACGATGACCCCACTTCGCATCAAAATCAACTAAATTAGTGAAACAAATACCATTAAAATCTTCTTTTGCAACTTCAATTGTTTGTTTCATACCCTCAACTGAGGAAGAAGACTTAATAGCTCTTGTAATACCCATAGTATTAAAGATATCGTTAATCTTACCAATAGAAATGACATCAAAGCCCTTTTCCTTCATTTCATCAAGAACCGTTACATCACTTGGACTTAAGGCATAATCATGACGATTGCTAGTTCTTTCAAAAGTATCTGCAGTTTTTCCAACAAATGGTCTAGCGATAATTCTACCAACCATCCATTCAGGCTTAGAAGAACACATATCTCTTGCGATTTGACATACTCTATAGATTTCATCTAAACCATATAATTCTTCATTAGCCGCAATCTGTAAAACAGAATCAGCAGAAGTATAAAGAATCATCTCTTTAGTTTCTAATTGCCTTTCACCTAAATCCTTGATAATCTCAGTACCAGAAGCAGCATAATTGCCCATGTACTTATGACCTGTAAGTCTTTCTAGTTCATCAACTAAATCCTTTGGGAAACCAGTATCAGTAAAAGTAACAGCAGGTTTAGTAGTTAAAACACCCATAATTTCCCAATGTCCTGTCATGGTATCCTTACCAACAGAAGACTCTTTTAACTTTCCATAATACGCACTTGGATTATCAATTTTAGGATTACCCTTAACATCAACTAAATTACATAAACCCATCTTTTGAAGATTAGGAATCTTATATTTACCTTCAGTTGCCTCAAAAATATGAGCTAGAGTATTAGCACCATCATCACCATAATCTTTGCTTTTTTCTTCATATCCAACTCCTAAAGAGTCAATTACAACCACAAACGTTCTTTTCATAATCAATCATTCCTTTCTGATTTAGCCAAATTATATAAGTCTCTTGCGGCAGCCAATGAATTATCATCAACTACTGAATTAGAAATATTCGCAAGCTCTCTAATAACACCATCTTCATCTAACTTCTTTATTCTTGTACAAGTCTTATCATTATCATCTTCCTTATAGATGTAATAATGACTATTCGCATAAGCAGCCACCATTGATAAGTGTGAAATACATAATACTTGACAGTTTTTCGCAATTTTCGCAATCTTTCTTCCAATCAACATACCAGCCTTGCCACTAACGCCAGTATCGATTTCATCAAGTATCAATAAATCAGTATTACTCAACCTAATAAAGACAGCCTTAAGAGCTAATAATAAACGTGACATTTCACCACCCGAAGCTACATTCTTAAGTGGTTTTAAAGCATCACCCTTATTCATCACAATTAAAAATTCAACATCATCAATACCTGTAGGACTCAAGTCCTTATCGGCAATATTTACTTCAAAGACACAGTTATCCAACAATAAATCACTTGTCTCTTGTTTAATATCCTTGCTTAATTCTATTGCCTTATCTTTTCTAATATTTGAAATTTCTTTTGCTAAGTCATAAGCCTTTGAATAAGCATTATCAAGCTCTTTCTTCTTATCAGCTAAAACTCTATCACGATCTTCAAAAGAAGCTATCTTAGCCCTTAAATCATCCAACAACAATAACAAGCCCTTAGTATCTGTCTTATGTTTTCTAGATAACTTAGAATAAGTATATAAGCGCTCTTCAATTGATTCGATATTATAATCTTCATCATTAAAAGATGCATAAAGCTTGTCAAGCTTATCCATCTGCTCATCTAAACTATAATATAAATCATTTAATTGTTCTTTTATATTAATGATTGAATCATCATCTATATTTAAACAATTAATTAATTCATAGAAGTTCTCTTTCAAACCACCATCATCATTATAAATAGACAATGATTTATCCAACAGAGAAGTATACTTCTCTTTATCCTTAAGTTTCTTCTCAAGCTCTTCTAGTTCTTCAACCTCATTAAGCTTTAAATCAGCCTTCTCTAGTTCCTCTAAATCATACTTAAAGAACTCAATATCTCTTTCATTATAAGTATTATTAAGTAAGTCATCATATTCAGCTAATACCTTTAAATAAGCATTATAAGCTTCCTTATACTCATTAAAAGAAAGTCCACAATACTTATCAAAAACAAGCCCCTGGTTCTTCTTTTCAAACAATAATTGAGAATCCCTTTGTGAATGAATATCAACATAAGAACTTAATAAATCTTGTAAAAAATTTAATGTAACCGAAGATTCATTAACCTTAATCGAATTACGATTATCCTTACCAATAACTCTTTTTACAATTAAAAGACCATCATAATCAATATCCTGGTCATTTAATTTATTCTTAATATTCTCATCATCAAGTTCAAAAACACCTTCGATAATAGCTTTATCAAAGCCATTTCTGACCAAAGATGAATCACTACGTCCCTTAAATAAATAAGATAATGCGTTAACGATAATTGATTTACCAGCACCAGTTTCACCAGTGAAGACATTAAAACCTTTTTCAAATTCAATTGAAACATCATCGATAATCGCAAAATTCTTAATTCTAAGACTTCTTAACATATACTTTCAATAAAATGATACAAACTATTTAGATCTAATCCTAAACTTTCCTTAACTTTCAATACACTACCATGTTTAACATAAATATCATCAACACCCAAGATGTAAACAGGCACATTTATATGATTCTTATTTAAACACTCTAAGATAGAATCACCTAAACCACCCTTAATAATATCATTAGTATACACCACAATCGGCTTATTAAGTTTGCCAATGCTCACTAACATTTCTTCATCAATAGGCTTGATAAATAAGGCATTAATAAGATTATAAGGAAGATGATTATCATTAATATCCTTCTCAATCTTACAAACATCATTACCATAAGTAATGATACTTACCTTACTATCTATATTATTGACGACAAATTCCCATTTTCCTAGGCTAACATCACATTTGTGGTCACAATTATATTCAATAGAACCCCTAGGATATCTAATCGCAAAAGGACTAGTTTGACTAAAAGCTAAATCAAGAAGAGCTTCTATCTGGCTGCTATTCTTACCTTCCGCAATAACCATATTAGGTAAAGAATTCATATATGAGATATCAAAAACACCCTGATGAGAATCACCATCTTCACCAATAATTGAACATCTATCTACTCCTATCACCACAGGTAAATTCATCCTACATACATCATGATTTAATTGATCATAAGCCCTTTGTAAGAAACTAGAATAAACAGACACAAAAGGTCTTAAACCCTCAAGTGCCATACCACACGCAAAAGTAATCGCATGATCTTCAGCTATGCCTACATCGAAACACCTCTTTGGATATTTCGCAAACATATTATTCATACAAGATCCTGAAATCATCGCAGGTGTAATAGCTGTAACTCTATCAACATTATCCATAATCTTTAATACTTTATCTGCAACAATTTGTGAATAAGTCTTATAATTTTCAGGAATAGAAGACAACATCTTACCAGTCTTTACATCAAACTTACCAACACCATGCCACTTACCATTCTTATCTTCTTCAGCTGGTTTATAACCCTTACCCTTTTTAGTAACTACATGAATAACGATTGGTCCATCTTTCTTCTTTGCAGCCTCGAAAACATTGATTAAAACTTTAATATTATGGCCATCAACAGGACCAATATAATCAATATTAAAGCCTTCAAAAATACCAGAATCAATAACCTTATCCTTAATAGATTCTTTGATATTTTTAATAACCTCAATAAAGACATTACCATTCTTCTTAGTATTCAAGAACGACTTAACGTCATCCTTTACCTGTATATATTCTTGATTACTTCTAAGATTTGAAAAAGCCTTACTTAAAGCACCAACATTCTTAGAAATAGACATATTATTATCATTAAAGACAATAATTACCTTAGACTTTAAATCACCTATTTGATTTAAAGCTTCAAGTGATAAACCAGATTGTAATGCAGCATCACCAACCACAGGAACCACACAAAAATCTTCATGTTTAATATCCCTGGCGATCGCCATACCTAAGGCCGTCGAAAGAGCGGTACTTGAATGTCCCGCCTCAAAACAATCATATTTAGATTCATTTCTTCTTTGAAAACCTGCTAAACCACCAAATTGTCTTAAAGTATCAAAGTCCTTAGCCCTACCAGTTAAAATCTTATGTATATAAGATTGGTGACCAACATCGAATAAGAACTTATCTTTTTCACAATCAAAAACATAATGCATGGCGATTGTAAGTTCTACAACTCCAAGATTACTAGAAAGATGGCCTCCTGTTTTAGAAACAGAATCCAACAAAAAAGTTCTTATGTCGCTTGCAAGTTCATTTAATTGATTTGTATTTAAAGTTTTTACAAATTCAGAATTTTTAATTTCCTTAATATCCATACTATCGATTTTTCATTCTATCTATTATCTCTATTATATACTTAGTATCAAAATTTGCACATGATAGATAATCATAGATATCCTTAAATAGATAATCAATATATTCCTTTAATTCATCAACTGACATATAAGATAAAGCAGTCAACTTATCATTTCTTAAATCTGAATTAGATTTACCAGTCTCTTCCTCTGACTTGATAATATCAAATAAATCATCTTGATGTTGGAAAATGATGCCTAACTTTGAACCTAATGTTTCAAAATATTCATAGTTAGTAGCACCACCCAAATACATAGCCGCAATACATGCATACTTAAATAAGCCACTTGTCTTATTATCATGAATCTCTAACAATAATTCTTTTGACTTATTATCACTACTTTCACTCTCTACATCCAATAATTGACCATAGATCATACCAAATAAACCAGCATACTTAGCAAGAGCATCAATTAGATTAACCTTAATATCGCTTCTATAATCAGCTTCACAAATCTTTGAGAAAGCATGATTCAATAATGCATCACCAGTTAAAATCGCAATATCTTCACCAAATTTCTTATGGCAAGACAACTTACCACGACGATAATCATCATTATCCATACCTGGTAAATCATCATGAATCAAAGAATAAGTTTGAATATATTCAAGAGCACAAGCAGCACCATAGGCAACACTTTCATCTAGTCCAAAACCCTTTACAATTGAAAACATGATATTGGGTCTAAAACGTTTACCACCTTCAAGACAATAAATCATTGCCTCTTTAATAACATTATCCTTATAACAATCTAAACTATTACTTAAATATTCTTCAAAATTATTCATCCTTTTTAAGCTCCTCTATTTTTTCCTCATAGGCACTCAATTGTTCCTTAAGCTCCTTAGATAATTCAAGCCCTTCTTTATATAAAGAAATAGACTTATCTAATTCAATGTCAGAAGAATCTAAAAGATCAACTATCTCTTGAAGTCTTTTCATCTTATCTTCAAATTTAAGCTTAGCCATTTTTCTTACTCACTTTCTCTACTCTTGTATCAATTATTTGATCATATGTCTCTATCACTAGTTTATCATCGTTATCAATATCTTTGTTTATTAGTTTATTGTCTTTATAAACTAGAGCATAGCCCCTTTTTAAAGTATTCTCACATGAATATGCTTTAAGCAATCCTTTTAATCTATCAAGCTCATTACGCTTCTTGTTGAGCTTAATATCAAGCAAAAGGCCCATTCTATCTACCTCTTTATCGATTTGTAACTTATAATTATCTAATTTATTAGAAAAACGTTTTAATCTTTCAATTTTGTAATCCAACAATAAAGAAATTTTATCAACAAGTAAACTAGGTTCCTTGAAATACTTATTATTTGATAATTGTATTAGTTTATCTTTATTATTAGTTATTAATAAATCAATTGATTTATTTAGTCTATAGGATAAATCGTCAATTGAATCCAATACATCATCAATATTAGGAGTAATCATTTCAATAGCACCAGTAGGGGTAGGTGCCCTTCTATCCGAGACAAAATCTACTAAGGTAAAATCTTGTTGATGACCAACACCTGTGATAATAAAAGTATTTAAGTTATAAATAGTTCTAACAAGTCTTTCATCATTAAAACAAAATAAGTCTTCAAAAGAACCACCACCTCTTGCCAGTACTATTATTTCATAGTTCAATGTATCAACATCTTTAAGGGTTTGAATCATAGAGGATGGTCCTTCACTACCCTGTACAATAACTGGATAATAATCTACTTTACATAGAGGCCAACGTCTATTGAATTGAATCTTAATATCAGACATAGCCGCTGAATCCTTACCACAAAGAACAGCTACTTTACTTGGATATAAAGTAGGCAATACCTTTTTATGATCATCATCAAACAAGCCTTCATTAAATAATTTATTCTTCAATTCTTCATATTGACGATATAAATCACCAATTCCATCAAGCTTTAAAGTATTTACATAAAGTTGTAAAGAGCCTGATGCCTCAAACATAGAAATAGAACCACTACAAATGACCTTGTTTCCGTTTTCAGGCACAAAAGAAAGACTATAAGCCTTGGACTTAAACATCACACAACTTATAGCGCTATTTTCATCTTTTAATGTGAAATAAAGATGACCAGAACTGGTCTTACGAAAATTAGATAGTTCTCCGCTTACTTGGACACTCCTTAAAGCTTCATCACTATCTAATTTGTTTTTTAAATATCTAACAAGTGTCGTAACACTTATTGGTTTCATAGGTTATCTAAAACTCCATTAATATATTTGTAAGAATCATCATCACTATATTCCTTCGCAATTCTTACAGCTTCATCAATAATAATCTTCTTATTGTCTTTGTTAAGATTATATTCACTAGTTCCTACAAGAAGAATTGCTTGATCGATATAAGATAATCTATCAAAAGTCCATTTATTTAGATTATTTGAAATAGTTTCAATATATGCATCCTCATGCGCAATCAAATCATTCTCAATAGAACCTACATATTCATCAATATCTTCAAAATTATCAATGAAAGTCTCAACCATGTCTTTATTAAGAAGCAAGTGCTGATACACTGCTGTTACTACTTTAATACGTGTTTCATGTCTATTCATGCACATTATTATACAACAATGTTCTATAATAAATAAATGGAAAAAATGTCATTTTTAAAGAGATTTTGGGGCCATTCCCTAACTATAAACAAACATCGTCTAGAAGTTATGAGACTATGCTTCAAATGTGGTCTTATTAAACAAGGTTTAATGCACGACCTATCTAAATATTCTTTTATTGAATTTTTCTCAGGCGTTAAATACTATCAAGGATATCGATCACCTATTGATGCTGAAAAAGAAGATAAGGGTTATTCTCTAGGATGGTTACATCATAAGGGAAGAAATAAACATCACTTTGAATTTTGGTTAGAAAAGGACTATTATAATAATCCTTTAACTTTTAAATGCCTAGAAATGCCTCTTAATTATTTATTGGAAGCAGCCTGTGATAAGATAGCTGCCTCTAAAATTTATAAGAAAAATAAATATACTGATTCAAGTGCCTATGACTTTTTAATGAACGGTAAGGACCAATATTTTATGGGTCCTGAAAACTGTCGAAGACATAAAATATTACTTGAATATTTAAAAGACAATGGCGAAGAAAAAGCCCTTGCATATTACAAGGACTTATATCATAAATGGAAGAAAGACAAGACTTTTAATATTTAGTCTTAAAGTCAATCTCAACTTCAAAAGGTAGTTGTTCATATTCTACCCCAGCCATATCTAACATTTTCTTAGATACAACATTATTATCAGCACCATCATACTTATCTGATTCATAATATATTTTCCTTATGCCTGCTTGAATGATTGCCTTAGCACATTCATTGCAAGGAAATAAAGAAACATAAAGGATGGTATTCTTAAGACTTCTTGGTGAATTCAATATCGCATTTAATTCAGCATGCACTACATAAGCATACTTAGTGTTCTTAAAATCACCTTCCCTTGACCAAGGCATCTTAGCATCCACACAACCTCTAGGCATACCATTATAGCCAATAGATACAACCTTCTTGTCTTCATCAACAATACAAGCACCTACTTGAGTATTAGGATCCTTACTTCTTAAAGCGCTCAAGTGAGCGAGTCCCATAAAATATTCATCCCAACTGATAATCATTATTTTTCTCCTTTTTGATAGACATTAATAAGTCTTTTAGAAATATTATCACTATAAGACTTTAAACCCAAATCCTTATAAGCACTAACTACCTTTACATCTGAACCAATATATAATGGTTGAATCTTTGTAAAGCCAAAGTATTTAACGTTCATGATTAATAATAAGCTAGTAACTAGAATAATCATGCTCTTTTTATTGTCCTTATTATTAAATAAATAATAGAATAGACAGCCACATACGGCACCACCTAAATGTCCTTGCCATGAAACACCTGGAATAAAATTGAGCATTAGGTTTAAAAGAATTGTAGGCATTAGTTGTCTAACATTGATAAAACCAGAATTAACTAAACTAAAGATATAGTATACAAAGATACAATAGATAGCACCAGATAAACCAATAGTAATCGTATTAGCACTTATAATGCCAGCACTTAAGGAAGAAAAGACAATGCCACTTAATAATAGAATTAAATATTTCTTAGTCTTAAGTCTTCTTTCAACTCCAATGCCTACATAATAGAAGGCCATCAAATTAAATACTAGATGCATAATAGAACCATGTAAGAAACCATTTAATACCAGTCTATATACTTGATGTAGTCCTAATGTAAAGGTATTATATTGAGCTCCCATCATAATTAAGGCCGTATCAATATCATACTTGGAACTTAAAAATAATGTGATCAAGAATAATACTGTACATACTACACAAGTCCCCATAGTAACAGGTGCATGTAAATCCTTCAGCTTAGCATATAAAGGTCTTTTCTTAGCTGTTTCCTTTAGTTTCAAGAAAGTATTATTGATATTAGAAACTCTATTCTTTATTTCCCCTTCTTTATCACTAACATCATGAACAACTTCATAGACACCTGGATAAATAGTAGATAAGTCAAGACCACTATGATAATTAGAATCAATGCATACAGTTGTAAATTCATCATTTCCTTCAACAGTTTCATTACCAATATGAACATCCAATATCTTAACTTCAGGTAGATTAAATTGTTGCTTAATAACCATTTGGTAAGTATCTAATCTTCCCTTATCGTAATAAGCTGTGCCAACAGAGGCAGTTGTTATTCTTATTACCTGAAAATCAGGATTAGTCTTAGAGGCAATTAAAATCTCATCAGGCTTATCAAGTCCGTTTACTCTAAAAGAAATATAATCATATTTGGTGATGAAATACTCCATCAATTGAAATACTTTATATGTGTTATTTTCCATTTATACCCTCGATACTCTCAATATATTCTTCCATATACTTAGGCATAGGTGTTTCAAAAGATACTCTTTCCTTAGTACGTGGATGAATAAAACTTAAATAATAAGCATGTAAAAATTGTCCAGTTTCATCAATATGTGGTCCACCATACTTCTCATCATTCATAACTGGATGATGAATAAAAGCCATATGTACTCTAATTTGATGGGTTCTACCGGTTAATAAAGAAACATCTAACAAGGTACAATCACCAAATCTTTTAATTACTTCGAATTCAGTAATAGCCTCTTTACTATTGGTAACAGTTACACACATCTTTTGACGATCTTTAGGGTTTCTACCAATAGGTGCATTGATTTCACCCTTATTGTTTTCAATGGTTCCCTTTACGATTGCATAATATTTACGATAACAAGTCTTATCCTTTAATTGTTCACTCAAGAAGTTATGAGCTTCATTGTTTTTGGCAATTACCAACAAGCCACTTGTATCCTTATCGATTCTATGTACGATGCCGGGTCTAAAGAAACCGTTGACATCAGATAAGTCCTTACAATTAAATAACAAGGCATTAACTAAAGTGTTATCGTAGTTACCAGGAGCTGGATGTACTACTAAACCCTTTTGTTTATTAATAACGATAATATCTTCATCTTCATAAACGATATCAATTGGAATATCAGCTGGTTTTAAATCAGTCAAAACTGTTTCTTCATATTCAACACTGATATCATCGTTCATCTTCACTTTATATGAATTAGATGTCACTTTATCATTAACTAAAATCTTTTCTTCTTTGATTAATTTTTGAATATTAGAACGACTCAAAGGCGTATTATCTGCTAAATAAGCGTCAAGTCGAACATTATAATTGTCATCAACTATTAAGTTTAATTTTGGCATCTTTTTCCTCCTTTATAAGCGCAATAATATATAAACATACACCGATCGTTAAGAAGATATCAGCTACATTAAAGATTGGAAAGTCCCAACCAAAGATAATAAAATCTAAGAAATCAACAACATAAATCCTAACAATACGATCGATAAAGTTACCGATTGTACCACTAATCATTAATAGTAAGGCAGTCTTACTTAACTTATCATTTGATTTAATGAATAAGTAAGTAAAACCTACTAAACAGATTGGAGTAATGATTAGAAATGTCGTTCTAGCATTTTGCATAATCGAGAAGCCTGCTCCAAAGTTTTGAACATAAGTCAAACTAAAGAAGCCATCAATAATGGTCTTGCTTTGATAGAGTTCAAAATAATTTAAAATAATTGACTTAGTATATTGGTCTAAGCTTACTAAACTTACTACAATAAATAGATAAATAAGATAATTAAATTTATTTGTTTTCATTGATATAATCTTCTACTACACCTTCTAATATCGCAAATGGTAAAGGTCCATTTTCTATAATAGCCCTGTCATATGCTACAAAATCAAATTTATCGCCAAGCTCATCCATGGCCTTTTTTCTAAGATTTAGATGGCTTACATAACCAACACCATATCTTACAAAAGTGCCTGGCATCGCAACAACCATATCATATAGGGGTTGAGCAATCGCTTTATCTAAAAATAATTTCTCAAGTTTATTGCCAATAGTATTTACATCCCAACCAAAATAATTAACACCCAAATCTACAATTGAAAGTAATAAGTGAGAATTAAAAGTTATTGAATTAAGCTTAGCAACAGCCTTATATCCATCATCAACATTTAACATATCAATCGCATCCATAGCAGCTAAGTCAGCATAACCTTCGGTATAGCCAATAAAAGATTGAGTAGCTCTAAACTTATGAGGATTTTTCTGTTGGAAGTAAATGTTTTGGTACAAGTGGCCAGGAAAGCCCTCGTGAGCCATTACTTCAAAGACAGACATTTGATCATATTCTTCATTGTTAATCTTAGCATTTACTCTAATTACATTTTGATTTAGATTATCAATTGGTGGGCTTACATAATAACCTAGTGTTGAATCACCAAGTGTATCTAGTGATGATACTACATAATTCGCATCTTCTAAATATTCATATCGTTTAGAACTATTATTTCTAAGATATTCCAGCATATCTTCAGCACTTAGATTTATTGCTTTATCATCATTCAAGAAGTCTTCATAATCTTCTAAAATATGCTCATTATTTTGATAAGCATTTATAAAATTGTTAACCCAATCGCTATAAACTTCAATTAATTAGGTATAAATTGCATACATGTCACCATTGTTAGAAGTATTTGTAATATATGTATACTCAGCATAACCATTATTAATCTTAGTTAAAGCTAACTTATCGCTTTTTGTCTTACCATAAAGAGTATTTAAATACTCTTTTAAAGTAACAAATGCTGGTATAACTTCATTTTCTACAAGTTCTTTAACTTCAGGATAAATATCATATTCCTTATAATGTTCATAGATACTTCTGCCATTAGATGAAATTAAATTATCAATATAAGATATCTCTTCATCCAACATGTCATCACTGTGGTATAGGCCATCATTAGATTGCTGTTTAGAATATTCGATAGCTTCATTGATGTAATTTGGTACATCTTTTAAAACAACTAAGAAATCTTCTTCAGATTCTTCATCATAAATCGCAAATTCCATTAGGTTTGTGACAATACCATCGGAGAATTGACTAGATGAAGAGAATATTAAATTATATTTAGAATATTCTAGGCCACAAAGCGTTTCCAATAATGAATAATGAAGTAAATCATAATCATATTGTTGTCTTAAAGATAAAGAATCATAATCAAAAGCTAACAAGTCTTCTAATTGTTTCTCTGTCTTATTAAATTCTTCTTGATCAACACCATAGACGATATGTCCAAAACCTACTTCGGGTTTTTCAATGCCCATTGCCTTATAGTCAGCTACATTAAAGTGCATATATAGATAATTATCAGATACTAGTTCATCAAAGATAGTATCTAAATATGCATCAAATTCAGTATTATTATCAAGTGTTGAATTCTTTTCTCTTACTTCGTAATTTTTTAATTGAGTTAAATAATAATTCTCGGCAGATGGGCTTGAATCTTCACCACAACCCACAAGTATAAACAATATAAGTAAGATACTTAATAATTTACTAATTCTTTTCATTTAAATAAGCTTTCAATGCACAGGCAATTTGATCAGGACAAGATGTGTTTTTAAAACCACACTTAGTACCTTCAATCTTAGAAATGATGTCTTCAAGTTTCATACCAGTAATCAAACTAGCGATACCCTTAAGGTTGCCATTACAGCCTCCTATTACTTGTAAAGACTTAACTGTATCATCTTCTATGTCAAAGATAAATTCCCTTGAACAAACACCACTTGGTTTATAAATATATTCCATAATTTTTACCTTCTTTCCTTTATGAATAAGCTTAAATATTATACTATAATATATGAGTATTTAGAAATGAGGTAACAAATGAAAGTAAGAACAAGATTTGCACCATCTCCAACTGGTTATATGCATATTGGTAACTTAAGAACTGCTTTATATGCTTATTTAGTTGCGAAAAAAGATAATGGTGATTTTATCTTAAGAATTGAAGATACCGATCAAAATAGACAAGTTGAAGGTGCTACAGATATTATCTATGACACACTAAAGACTTGTGGTCTTATGCATGATGAAGGACCAGATGTAGGTGGTAACTATGGTCCTTATGTTCAATCAGATAGAATGAAACAAGGTTTATATAAAGAATATGCTATGAAGCTTGTTAAAAGTGGTCATGCTCATGTATGTTTCTGTAAGGAAGAAGATATTGAAATTCAGAAGCAAATCGCTAATGCTAAGGGTGAATCATTCTTATATCGTGATCCTTGTAAGAATTTAAGCAAAGAAGAAGTTGAAAAGAGAATTGAAGCTGGCGAAGAATATGTTATTAGACAAACTATTAAGCCAGAAGGTACTACAACATTCGATGATGAAGTATATGGTTCAATTACTGTAAACAATGCTGACTTAGATGAAATGATTCTATTAAAGTCTGATGGCTACCCTACTTACAACTTTGCCAATGTAGTAGATGACCATTTGATGGACATTACTCATGTTGTTAGAGGTAATGAATATTTATCAAGTACACCAAAGTATAACTTGTTATATGAAGCATATGGTTGGGATAAGCCAGTATATATTCATTGTCCACCAGTTATGAAGAATGAACATGAAAAGTTATCAAAGAGAAATGGTGATGCTTCTTTCCAAGACTTAGTAGCTAAGGGTTATCTTCCAGAAGCAATTCTTAACTATATCGCTTTATTGGGTTGGGCACCAAGTGAAGAAAGAGAAATCTATTCACTTCCTGAATTATGTCAAGCATTCGATGTTAAGAGAATTGGTACAAGTGGTGCTATCTTCGATATTGAAAAGTTAAAGTGGATGAATGGTGTATATCTAAGAAACATGGATGACAAAGCATATTTTGAATTAGTTGAACCAATGATTAAAGAAACTGTTGATCCAAAGTACAACTATGAAGATATTGCTAAGGCATTAAAAGATAGAGTAATGTTACTAACTGAAGTTAAGGATATGATTGATTTCTTTAATGAAGTTAAGGATTATTCAATTGATTTATATACAAACAAGAAAGCTAAGACAAATGCTGAAGTAGCTAAGAAGTCATTAGAACTTGCACTACCTGCTTTAGAAGCATTAGATACATTTGATAACGATGGTATTTTCCAAGCATTAGCTAAGGTTGCTGCTGATAATGAACTTAAGAATATTACAATTATGTATCCTATTCAAGTTGCCCTATCTGGCAAAGATAAGACACCTGGTGGTGCTACAATGATTGGTCAAATCTTAGCTAAGGAAGAAACTATCAAGAGAATCAAAGACGCTATTGCTAAGTTAGCTTAATATATCAACTAACGCTACATTTGTAGTGAACCCCTAAAGTTGGACAAACTTAGGAGGTTCACTTTTTATATGAAAT
>ERZ827168.2518-NODE-2518-length-21069-cov-6.535024_pt1 | contig 21069 bp, 20 predicted proteins | sample MGYA00519868_ERZ827168 | MGnify/ENA primary metagenome ERZ827168 (study PRJEB31778, sample SAMEA3449271) | human gut metagenome | biome: human gut; feature: human-associated habitat; material: faeces | place: United Kingdom | collected 2010/2012 ...
AAAAGGCAGACAGTACAATTGCACTGCCTGCCTAATCCGAGGACACGCTTCAAGGTACCCCTATCAGGAGTAGCGGAAGGCTCCTTTTTTGTTTTATTGTGATGCGCCCCTGTGCCGCTACCGCAGCAGCTGGATGCTCTCGGCAATTTTTATTACTTCTTCGGTATCTTCGTTTGAGAGCAGGCTAAGCATGCTTTCGCCAACCTGCCATACAATCGAGGTTTCTCCGTCCTTTAGATTGTATATCCCTTCGCTGTAACCAATCATAATGGGGCGGGTGATCTGCGCGTTCTCGGAATCAACTTGAACTGAAACTGAGCAATGTGTCCCAGAACTAGTCTGTGTAAAATCTATGTATTTATCACCTTTCTCATAAGACACAAGCAATTCAATCCCCGCAAGATCCTCAAATATTGCCAACTCATACCCCTCCGGCAAATATGTTGGGGCAAAGCAGTGCTCCCAGGTGTAAAGGTCCGCATCGATGAACATGCCCGGCTGGTGTGGGGCCACCGTTACATTGGTAAAGAGGTCCTGCGGGGAAATTATCATCTTGTAAACGGCGCTCCTGACCGACGGGGATACCGCAAAAGCGGTGCTTAAACAGATGAAAAAGGTAAGGAACACCACCGCCACCCGGGTAACCACCCGCCCGGAGACCTGCCAGGCCTTTTGCCCGAAGACCTGCCAGCGCTGCCGTCGCATGGCACGGTCCACGGCGTGCTCCGCGCTTTCCCGGTCCTCCGGCGGGTCCGGCTGTTCCTGCATCCTGGCCCGCAGGCGGTCATTTTCCCGCTCCAGGTAGTGGAAAAGCGCCAGCTTCAGCAGCAGCTCCTCCTGCTCTATTCGCAGGCGGTTCCTATTCAGTGGATATTCGTAGTTCATATCAGCATCTCCTCCGCCTCCAGCACCGCAAAGGCATTTTTTCGGGCACGGCTCAGGCACATGCGCACGCTGCCCGGCTTGATATTCAGCAGCCCGGCGATCTCCTCATCGCTCATCTCCAGTATGTAACGGTACATCAGGATATCCCGGTCCCGCTGGGGGAGCTTTTCCAGCCCCCGGCTCAGCAGATCCACCCGCTCCATATCAATAAAAGCGCCCAGCTGCTCCTCCGGGGCGGCGCTCCACCCCTCCGCAAAGTCCTCACTGGCACCCACACGCTCCTTTTTCCGCCGGCGCCAGCGGTCTATCGCCGTGCTTTTGGCCGCAATAACGGCATACGGCAGCAGCTGGCCCTGGGGCATGGCGCGCAGGGCCGCCATGCGGCCAATGAGCTTGATGAGGGTATCCTGCACGGCATCCTCGGCCTCGCCGTGGTCACGCAGAATATCATAGGCCTGGCGGTACATGGCCTTGTGGCACTGCTCGTAAAGATTTATCATAAATGCGCGGTCGGCGTCGTCCTCTATCGCCATTAGGATCATCGGGATCATGGTGGGCCTCCTTCATCCACGGGGGGTGGTTTTCTCTTTGGCTAAATATTAGCAGAACCCTCCCCCAAAATCAATGGCACAGAGGCCCGGCGGGCCTTCCGCTTTACAGGGTATAGCTGCTATCCCGCCACTGAATCTCGGTCGCACTTACCCACTGCGGTTTTTCCCCCTCCCAGCGGCCGTACTCATGGCCGCGCAGAAAACCGATCTTGGTCCGCTCCCCGGTGGCGATCTCATAAAGCATCAGGTTCATACCCCCATCATCAATGAGTTCGTAGGCGATATATTTTTCATCGGGGGAAAGGCTGGCCTCCATGCTCTTGGCGTCCTTATCGGTAGAAACAAAAGGAGGTCCCGGTGAGGTAGGGGTATCCTGAGAAACCCAGGTGTAGCTATCCTCGGCACAGTTATAAATAACCACCGGGCGGCTGGCGATCAGCAGCCGGTTGCTGTCGGCAAACCACTGGATATTGGGAGTAACGCCATAGTACTCGTGTTGAATGGTGCCGTAATACTCGCGATAAACGCGGACATTACAGCAGATGGGCTCCTCTCCCTTATCGAGGGCACTTTTGTGGAATACCACATCGTAATAGTCTCCCTCGCCCTCGCACTCTTCGGCCTCCAGGTACTGCACGATCTCCCCATTCGGCGACCAGATGGGTTCCCGGTAGTGGTTTTCCCCATGCAAATAGCCGACCGAAGCACCATAGACCGCCTCGCCGGCCTCGGGATCGGTATACCGGCGATACACCAGGTAACTGCCACCATTGCAGGAAATGCAGGCCACCGCCAGGTTTTCATCGGTGGGGCAGGTGACAAACTGATCATCGAACTGCGAAAAATCAGGCTCCTGTGGCTGTGGGTCAGGCTGCGGCTGCAGCTCTGGCTGCGGCAAGACATTGATGTTCCCCTGTGCACCGCAGGCCGTCAGCAGCATCAGTGCCGCCGCCAGCAGACAAAGCACCCTTTTAGCGTGTTTTCTCATTTCTTGTTTCCTCCTTGTTGTATGTTGTACTGTTTATTGCTGCAATGGTTTCAACTCCGTTACAATTCGGCCAATGTAATTGACACGCCTGCCACGGGGGACTATAATATGTTATGTTATTCCAAAAGAGCCTGGAGGGTATCCCATGAAACTGTTCTGCGCGGCACTCACCGCCGCTCCCGTTACCGGCGATAACAGCATCGTCCCCATCGCCATCATTGCCATGGCCGTTGTGGTGGTCATTGCCGCCGTACTGCTGCTTACCTCCCGCAAAAAATAAGTGCCGCCTACCCACCGCTTGTCATGTACAGGCGGTCTTTTTTTATTTCTGGGCGGCCCATTTCCTTCCTTAACCTATATAACTATAACGATTTCCGTCCGGGAAATGCAACACCTCCCGGGAAAATTCTACGCCAAGGTCAAAAAAATTCGTGCAATTTGGCATATATAACAAAATTTTCCGCATTTTCTTCTTTCGCTTGTATCATTCATCATAATTATGGTATGCTGGGCTTGCGGCGGGGGCGGAGAATCCCCAGCCGCAGGATAAAAAACGAAAAACAGCTAAGGAGGAGCAACAGAATGAGAAAATTCCGTATTCTGGCACTGATGCTGGTACTCATCATGGTACTGGCAGGCTGCGGTACCGGTAATTCTACCCCCGCGGCCAAAGACATCGTGATCCTGTACACCAATGACGCCCACTGCGGCATTGAGGATGGCATGGGCTACCAGGGCCTTTCCGCCGCCAAGCGTGCGCTGCTGGCCGCAGGCAATAAAGTCCTGCTGGTAGATAACGGCGACGCCGTTCAGGGCGACACCATCGGCACCCTTTCCAAGGGCGAGTACATCATCGACATCATGAACAAGCTGGGCTACGATGTAGCCACCCCCGGCAACCATGAGTTCGACTACGGCATGGACCAGTTCAATAAGCTGGTTGAAAAGGCCGACTTTGACTACATCAGCTGCAACTTTGTAGACAAGGACGGCAACCCCGTGCTGAAGCCCTATGTCATCAAGGAAGCCGACGGCGTAAAGATCGCCTTTGTCGGCATTTCCACCCCCAAGACCATCACCACCTCCACCCCCACCTACTTCCAGGATGGGAATGGCAACTATATCTATGGCTTTATGCAGGATGATACCGGCGAGAAGCTGTATACCGCCGTACAAAGCGCTGTGGACGCCGCCCGCAAGGAAGGTGCCAAGTATGTCATCGCCATGGCGCACCTGGGCATCGAGGCCGACTGCCAGCCCTGGACCTCCTCGGATGTCATTGTGAACACCAGCGGCATTGATGTGGTGCTGGATGGTCACTCCCACTCCACCATCGCCGGGGATATCGTTAAGAATAAGGAAGGCAAGGATGTCATCCTTACCTCCACCGGCACCAAGCTCGCCAATATCGGCTGCCTCACCATCACCGCCGATGGCAAGCTCTCCACCGCCCTCATCAACGATGACGGCATGGGCGATACCATCGCCGAGATCAAATCCGGCTACGAGGAGATCGTCAATACCGTCGTAGCCTCCACCAAGGTCGAGCTGACCGTCAATGATCCCGTCAGCGGCGAGCGTATGGTTCGCCGGCAGGAAACCAACCTGGGCGACCTGTGCGCCGATGCTTACCGGGCCATGTCCGGTGCCGATATCGCCGTAGTCAATGGCGGCGGCATCCGTGTCAGCATCCCCGCGGGCGATATCACCTACGGCCAGATCATCGCGGTACATCCCTTCGGCAACGAAATGTGCGTGGTGGAAGCCACCGGCCAGCAGATCCTGGATGCCCTGGAGATGGGCGCCCGCAATGCTCCCGGCGAATGCGGCGGCTTCCTGCAGGTCTCTGGCATGAGCTATGAGATCGACCTGAATGTGGAGCCCACCGTAGAGGTGAACGCCGATGGCATGTTCACCGGTGTTTCCGGCGAATACCGCGTAAAGAATGTCAAGGTAGGCGATGAGCCGCTGGATCTGGCCAAGACCTACACCCTGGCCAGCCACAACTACATGCTCAAATCCGCCGGTGACGGCATGGCCATGTTCCAGGGCTGCACCCTGCTGCAGGATTCCGTCATGATCGACAACCAGGTGCTCATCAATTACATCGTGGATGTACTGGGCGGCGTGGTAGGCGAAGATTATGCCGACCCCTACGGCCAGGGCCGCATCACCGTGATCGAGAAGAAGTAATTCCTCTCCAAGCACACCAAAAAGCTCCCCCGCGGGGGAGCTTTTCCTTTCCTTACAAAAATACTCTGCATTTTATGTGCAGATTGTCCGTTTACAAAGGTATTACCTTTGTTGTGTCCTAATCCTATCATAGGAAAGAAGAGGAACACATGAACCGCGAACCCATCAATAAACAGAACCTGAGCGACGCCGTGGCGGAAAAGCTGCGGGAATATATCCGCAGCAGCGATGCCCCCCGTTCCCTGAAGCTGCCGCCGGAAGCCGTCATCGGGGAATCGATGGGCGCCAGCCGCATCACCGTACGGCGGGCCCTCAGCGATTTGGAGCAGGAAGGCCTTATTCAGCGCATCCATGGGCGCGGCACCTTTATCAATCCCAATATCTCCAAAATCAAGGCCACCATCACCCCTGGGCAGGATCTGCACCAGCTTATCCGGGAAAGCGGCTACGAATCCCGCAATGAACTCATCAGCTTGGAAACCGTCCCCGCCGACCTGCACCACGCCGAAGCGCTGGAGATAGCGCCGGGCTCTCCCCTCATCAAGGTCGTCTGCTCCTACTATGCCAATGATATTTTGGCCATTGTCAGCATCAATCACATTCCGGAGGGCCTGCTGAAAACCATGCCGAGCCGGGAGGAATGGGGCACCCAGACCAGCTATGAGCTGCTGCGCACCCACGCCGGACTGCTGGTCACCAATGAGTGCATCACCATCCAGAGTAAAAGCCGAGCGGAAGCCCTGTCCATCACTCCCGCCGCCGGGGAATTTGACTGTGATTCCTTTTTGTGCATGAACGGTACCTCCCTGACTGCGGAAAATAAACCGGCCCTCAGCGGCCAGGCCCTGTATAATACCAACTATGTTCACTTCCAGATGCTGCGGAATATCAAGGCATTCTGACGCAATAAAAACTGCCCTGCGTAAACAGGGCAGAAATTTGCAAACACATTTAGGTAATACCATATTATCTTTTATGGCTTGCCGCCAGCGGCCAGCACATCGCCCCACACCCCTGCTGGAGTCCGCACTTTCCCCCTTATTTCCCTCACTTCTCAAAAAGCATACCCATAGCCATGCACTTCTCCCGTCCAAAAAAGAGAAGCCTCCTCTATTTACTTTTTATATCTTTTATAAGGTAATACCATAATATCATATCTCTAATGTAAAGGAGGAATCGACCATGCAGACACTGCTGTATGGTGCACAAATCATCACGCAGAACGAACAGGATGAGATCCACAAGGAAGGCTGGATCCTGCTGGAGGACGACCGGATCATCGGCATCGGCGCTGGCGCCCCGCCGGAGGTTCCGGAGGGCACCGTCAAGCGCTGCCTTCCCGGTCGGGTCATCATGCCCGGCATCGTCAATATCCACACCCATGTAGGCGGCACCCTGTTCAAGGGCCTCACCGAGGACATCAAAGGGGCCTTCTACGGGCTGGCCTTCCCCATGGAACGCTTTATCACCCGGGAATCCATGTACAGCATCAGTATGCTGGGGGCCATGGAGGCCGTCAAATTCGGCTCCACCTTCATCGATGACCTGTACCACTTCCCGGAATCCACCGCCCGCGCGGCGGAGGAGCTGGGTCTGCGCGGCATCATCGCACAAAAGATCTACGACCCCGACCTGCAAAACCTGCACAATAACGATTATTCTTCGGTGCCGGGGCAGGCCGCCCAAAAGCTGCAGGCCAATGTGGACCTGTACGAAACCTTCAATGGCCGCGGCAATGGCCGCATCGAGATCGGCTTTGCTCCCCACGCCACCGATACCGTCCCCATCGCCTTGGCCAAAGAGATCGCAGCAACCGCCGGGAAGTACCATGCGCCTGTCCACACCCATGTGGCGCAGACTCCCCAGGAGATTGCCCACGACCGGGAAGCCTATGGCATGACCCCCGTGGAGTACCTCTTTGAGACCGGCCTGGCCCAGCAGAAGCTCATCGCGGCGCACTGCGTCTGCGTCACTGAAAATGATGTCCGGCTGCTGGCAGAAAATAAGGTCCATGTAGCGCATTGCCCGGAGGTCTTCTTCAAGGCGGGTTATTTCGCCCCAGTGGATCTGTGGCACAAATACGGTGTGACCTACGCCCTGGGTACTGATTGGGTCACCCTGAATCCCTGGACCAATATGCGCATTTACCTGGGCTGCTGGCGTACCCTGGGCGGGCTGGATGAACAGCAGGCCGGTGCCAAGCTGGCCTTCCGCAAGATCACCATGGATGCCGCCCGGCTGGTGGGCAAGGAAAAGGAGATCGGCTCGCTGGAAGTGGGCAAAAAGGCAGATCTCATCGTGATGGATGTGCGGGAACCGCATCTCCAGCCAATGTACGATCTGGATATCCGCTCCACCCTGGTGTGGAACGCGACCGGCAATGAGGTAGAAACCGTCATCATTGACGGCAAAACGATAGTGGACGGCAAGCGGGTGCTTACTGTGGATGAAACGGCCGCCACACAGGAAGCCACCGCGATCTGCCACAAGTACCTGGCGCGCCAGTTAGGCGCCCAAAACCAATTGTGAAGGAGGACTAATAATGTTTGACGCAGTCTCCGGGCTGATGATCGGCTCCTATATCGTAGTTTATGTAATCTGTGTTGGCATCCTCATCTGGTATGCCAACCATCATCTGGAGGATAAGTAAAGGAGGCTTCCCATGAATATCAATGTGGGTTGGTTTATCGCAGCATTCGCTGCCTATTTCATCATCAATATCGTGGTTTCCCTGCGTGTCAGCAAGGGCACTTCCGGCATCAGCGGCTTTGCGCTGGGTCAGGTAGGCCCCGTTGTCCTGGCATTTTCATTCTTTGCCACCCGCCTTAGTGCCAGCGTGTACCTGGGCGAGCCCGGCATCATGTGGACCTCCGGCTGGCCTTACAGCTGGATCGGCATTCTCAATGCGGCCTTCTGGACCGCCACCATCATCATCGTGGCCCGCCGCATGCGCACCTATTCCGGTGCCCTGGGCGCTCTCACCGTCCCGGATTTCCTGGGCCAGCGGTACGATAGCAACTTCCTGCGCATCTGGACCTGCATCGGCTGCACCATCTTCTACATTCTGCTCATCGTTTCCCAGTACAAGGGCGCCATCGCCCTGTTCTCCACCCTCTTCGGCATGGATAAAACCGTTATCATTGTGGCGTTCTCGCTGTTCGCCATCATTCTGGTCAATATCGGCGGCTTCAAATCCGTTGCCTGGACCGACTTTTTGCAGGGCATCCTCATGGTCATCATCGCGGTGGTCATCTTCATCGCGGCGTTCAAGGCCGTCGGCTGGAGCTTTGCCGATGTAAACACCCAGCTTTCCGCCATCGACCCCAACCTCGTCCAGCCCTTCAATGAGAGCGGTCTTTACAGCCTTTCCGGCGTCATCGCCATGCCGTTCTATCTGTTTGTTTCGCTGGTGGCCAATCCCTACTGCACCATCCGCCTGATGGCCATGACCAATGTGGGCCGCAAGAGCTTTAAGAAGTTCGGCCTCACCCTCATCTCTGTCGGTATGATCTGCATGCTGATGTATATGTCCGGCCTGTTTGGGCGGGTGCTGTACCCCAACCTGGCCGATGCCGACAGTGTCATCCCCACCATCGCCCAGAACCTGCTGCCCGAATGGTGCCTGGCCATTGTGGCCGTTGGCCTGTTCGCCTCCATGATGGCCTGCGTGGATTCCATGATCCACTGCATCAGCGCCATGCTCTCGGTCGATATCTATAAGCGCACCCTAGCGGCAGCTGTCTTGGCGGTCATTGTCACAGTCGCGGTCAGCCTTTTCACCAAGCCGGTGGACCCTGCTGTACTGAACCACATGAAGGGCCTGAAAGCCGAAGGATGACCTCCCCTGCGGCCTGTGGCCGGGCCGCCCCCTGCTATGACATTCCCATTCCCTATTTCAATTTGGCTCCTCAGGGAAAGTATCCCTGCCCCGGCGGGGATATTTTTCTGCTCCACGCAAAAAGCTCCCCATACAGGGGAGCTTTTCTCTATCTTATCCAATATTATAGATCATCCAGCGTCATGCCAAAGGGCGGTAGGAACTGCATCATAAACTGCTCCGCCTCCGGCAGCTCCATCTCGTGGATCGCCTGCAGCAGGGTATCATAGGCCCGGTCAAATTCATGGTTGCCCGCCCGGCGCTCCTCGGTGCACTTGATCAGGGCTGAAAGCTTATCCGCCGCCTTAATATAGGGCCTGTACTCCTCGGTAGGGGTAAACCACGGGGTCATTTCCTCCGCCATGGGTACCGGCAGGCGGCTCAGCAGCGCCGTCTGCGCTTCCTTTTCCACCGCCTTGTACGCCGTTTTAATGCTCTCGTTCTTATATTTCACCGGCGTAGGCAGGTCGCCGGTCAGTATCTCGGTACAATCATGGTACAAGGCATACAGCACCGCCTTTTCCGGCTCCAGTGTGCCGCCCCGCTGGCGGTTCAGCAGTGCCAGCGCATGGGCGATATACGCCGTTTCCAGTGTGTGCTCACACAGGTTCTCCGGCCGGGAGGACCGCATCAGGCACCAGCGGTCAATGTATTTCATTCGCCCCAGCAAGGCATAGAAGGTATTCAGCATGGCTTTCTCTCCTCGGTTTCATTGGTTACAGGGTACAGGCTCCGGCCGCCCCCTCGGCCCGCTTCGCGGGCCTGCGCGGCTCCGCCGCGCGGGCGCACCGCCCTTCGGGGCGGCGCCCCGGGGGCGGCCGGAGCTTCCTTCATCTCTGCCACTATTCTACCACGCCAAAGGCCCCCCTGGCAAGCACCCTCTCATTTTGCAGGAGTCCCTGCAGGAATCCCTGCAAAATTTGCAAAAATGCAGGAAAAAATAAAAACGATTCATATTTGCTCAATTTTCATCTAACAAAAAGGCTATTTTCTTGCCAAAATGAATAAAAAACAAAAAATCTTGCAAAAAGGGGTTGCAATTCCATTTTGCGGTGCTATAATAATGACCATAGTCCACTGTGACCCAGATTAAAATGAATATTGATAAGGAGATCCCACCATGAAAAAGTTATTCGCCCTCTTGATGGCCGCCATGATGCTGCTGTGCTGTGTTGCCTGCGGCGGCGGCAATGACACCCCCAATCCCCCCACCGATACCACCGCTTCCATCACCATTGGCACCGGCAGCACCTCCGGCACCTACTATGCCTATACCAATGCCGTCGGCATGATCTTGAAGGACGCCACCGGCTACACCTACAATGTCATTTCCACCGGCGGCTCCGTTGCCAATATCAATGGCATTGAAGACGGCGACTACAATATGGCCATCGTGCAGAACGATACCATGATCAAAGCCTACAATAAACTGGATGACTTCAATTTCCCTGTTGCCATCACCTCCTTCTCGGTTCTGGGCGAGGTTTACTCCGAGGTCATGCAGGTCGTTGTCCGCAGCGACCTGAAGGACACCGTCAAGACCCTGGCCGATGTCAAGGGCCTGCGCGTTTCCATCGGTGATGCCGGCTCCGGCACCGAGGCCAACGCCAAAGCCCTGCTCGCCGCTTACGGCATTTCCACCGATGATATCACCGTACAGAACCTTTCCGTCAATAACAGCGCCGATGCCATGAAGGATGGCAAGCTGGATGTCTTCTTCTTCACCTCCGGTGCTCCCACCACCGCCATCACCGAGCTGCAAACCGCCATGGATATCTACCTGCTGGGCCTGGATGACGCCGTAATGGATGAGTTCATCGCCAATAACAAGGTAGGCGACTATGCCGTTTACGCCAAGATGGCCGTCACCCACGATCAGTACGCGTGCATCCCCGCCGATGCCCCCATCACCACTATCGGTGTTACCGCCACCTACATCGTTTCCAATTCCCTCTCCGAGGATCAGGTCTACAATATGACCAAGGCCCTGTGGGAGAGCAAGGATGAGATCGCTAAGGCTCACGCCGTCGGCTCCGGTATGGATATCAACAATGCCTTCGTCACCATCGGCAATGTTCCGCTGCACCCCGGCGCTGCCAAATACTACACCGAGATGGGTCTGAATGTAGGCTGAGCTGCAAACCATTAAGTTCCCCATACGCCTGCGGCGGGAGGAGTTCCACTAAGACTCCCGCCGCGGCTTTCCTCTTTTATTTGCCGGGTAACAAAAGCGAACCGGCCCTATTCCATGCTGTTCCTCTTTTGTGATTCGGTAAAAATCCATATCAGAAAGGATGCTGCCCCATGAGCCATTCCCTGCACCACACCGATGCTGCCGATACCGCCAAGCTCCTGCAGGAGCTGGACCGCGACAGCAAAAGCCGCAGCTTGACCGGCGGCTATAAGACCGCCATGACGGTGCTGTTTGTTCTCTATTCCCTCACTATGATCGTTATGGCGCTGGTCGTTTCCGGCGCCACCCAGTATACCCGCCTGCCCGTTTTTGTGGGCATGACCCTCTTTGTCGGCTACCTTAAATACCCCGCCAGCAAAAGGGATGCCCTGCGGGATAACTACTTCCCCTGGTACGATATCGTCCTCGCCTTTGCCTCGCTGGGCGTGTTCTTCTACTATGCCATCGAGCAGAAAAGGATCATCCAGATGGCCAACCGCATCGGCACCACCCAGATCGTTTTGGGCATCATTGGCATCCTGCTGCTGGTGGAGCTGTGCCGCCGCTCCACCGGCATTCCGCTCATCGTGGTCGTGGGGCTGTTCACCGTCTACGGCGCCTGGTGGCTCACCAATAATAACCCCAAGACCGCCCTGCGCAATCTCATCTACAACCTGTTCTATAACCTCAATTGCGGTATCTTCTCCTCCCCCATCACCGTCTGCGCCTCCTTTATCGTGCTGTTTATCATCCTCGGCTCCTTCCTGGAGAAAACCGGCATCGGCACCTTCTTCGTGGATCTGGCAAACTCCATCGCAGGCGCCAGCGTGGGCGGCCCCGCCAAGGTCGCCGTTATCTCCAGCGCCTTGGAGGGAATGTATTCCGGCTCCTCCGTCGCCAATACCGTCGGCAGCGGCAGCATCACCATCCCCACCATGAAAAAGGTGGGCTATAAGCCGGAATTTGCCGCAGCGGTGGAGGCCGCCGCTTCCACCGGCGGTCAGATCATGCCGCCCATCATGGGCGCCGCCGCCTTCCTTATGGCGGAGATCACCGGCATCCCCTATGCTTCCATCGTCGTTGCCGCCATCCTGCCCGCCGTTCTGTACTTCACCGGCATCTTCCTTATGGTGCATTTTGAGGGCAAGCGGCTGGGGCTCAAGGGCCTGCCCAAGGACTCCATCCCCCACTTCTTCCGCCTGCTGGCAAAAAGCGGCTATCTGCTCATTCCGGTCGTCATCCTCGTCATCTGCATGAACTACTACACCGCCGGGATGTCCGCCTGCTTTGCCATCCTGTTCGCCCTTATCATCAGCCTGATCGGCCGGGATAAGCGGGATCTTCTGCGCTCCGTCGGGCTGCCGCTTATCCCGCTGGCCGTCCTCGTCGTTCTGTGGCAGGTCATCAAAATCGATACCGGTACCGCTGTCTTTGTTTCGATGGTGGTCGCCGTCCTGTGCAGCTTCCTTACCCGTTCCGCCATCCTCTCCCCCCGCCTCGTTGCGGAGGGTCTGCAGGGCGGCGCCGGCAGCTCCATCGGCGTGGCGGTAGCCTGCGCCATGGCCGGCATCATCTCCGGTGTTGTTTCCATGACCGCCCTGGGCACCACGCTGGTAGCGGTCATTGTCCCCCTTGCCCAAAAGAGCATCTTCCTTGCGCTGTTCTGTACCATGCTGGCATGCATTGTGCTGGGCATGGGCGTACCCACCACCGCCAACTATGTCATCATGGCCACCATCACCGCCCCCATCCTCATTAAAATGGGCATCCCGCTGCTGGCGGCGCATATGTTCGTGTTCTACTTTGGCATCGTGGCGGATATCACCCCGCCTGTGGCATTGGCCGCCTATGCCGGCAGCGCCATCGCCCACTCCAATCCCCTTAAAACCGGCATCACCGCCACCAAGCTCGCCATCGGCGCGTTCATCATCCCCTACATCTTCGCGCTCAATCCCAGCCTGCTGTTCATTGATGTGGAGTCCGTCTGGGCGCTTATCGGCATTATGGTCACCTCGATCATCGGCATGGCGGGCATCGCCATGGGTATGACCGGCCATGTATACGCCCATGTTCCGTGGTACATGCGCATCATGCTGCTGGCCGGTGGGATCTTCCTTATTGATCCCAGTCCTGTCAGCGACCTCATCGGGCTTTTACTCATCGGCATTCCGTTTGCGTTCCAGCTGCTGCAGAACCGCAAGCTGAAAGCTACTGCCGCTGAATAATACTTGCATCAAAAGGGCAGTCCCTGCGGGAGCTGCCCCTTTTCTTATTTCTGCCGAACCCCAGCATGGGGCCGCAGGCCAAGCCGCCCTCCGGGCGGCTTATGCGGGCTTCGCCCGCATCGGCGGCTCCGCCGCCGGGCCTGCGGCCCCCGCCTTCCCCCGGCGCAAACTCCCCCTGCACCACCCCTCCCCTTGCACAAGCCCTCCCCCTGTGCTATCATCAGTGGCAGAAACGAGGTGTTCCCATGTCCTTGGAGATCGAACGCAAATTCCGCATCAAAATGCCGCCCAAAGCCTGGCTGCGCAGCCGGGAAAATCTCTCCGTTACCGGCCTGGTGCAGTGTTACCTCACCGCCCGCCCCGGCTGGGAACGCCGCGTGCGCCAGGCCACCAATGCCCTCACTGGGGAGGTACGCTGTACCCTCACCGAAAAAACGGAGGAAGCCGGCCTCATCCGTACCGAGCTGGAAAAGGAGATCTCCCCAAGCGAGTACGAAGCGCTGCTGGGGGAGATGCAGCCCGGTCCGCCGCCTCTTTACAAGGTGCGTTGGGCGTTCCCCTACAAGGGGCACACCATCGAGATCGACTGCTACCCCTTTTGGGAAAACGAAGCGATACTGGAGGTGGAGCTTTCCGCCCCCGATGAGCCCATCACCCTCCCGCCGGAGATCGAGGTGCTGGCCGAGGTGACCGACGACCCGAACCTCAAAAACCGTGCCCTGGCCCTGGCCATGTCGGATTGGGAAACCACCCCGCCCGGCTGTGGCAAGCTCCCGTAGCACACCGCCTGCCCATCCGTTCCGGCAAAATGCGCCCCCGCCCGGCTTTCCGGCATCCCCCCAAGCCCTGCCACGGCGGAATGATAAAAATTTGACCATCCCCCGGCTTCCCTATTGACATCCGCCCAAAAGGGAATATAATGGTGTCAAGATGTTTCGGGGCGGGGTGCAATTCCCCACCGGCGGTGACGGAGCCCATCGGCTCCCCAGTCCGCGAACAGCGCCACGGCGCTGCCGAGAGGGTGCAATTCCCTCACCGACGGTTACAGTCCGGATGGAAGAAACAGCGCTTTTTTGCGTGTTCGGCGCCCCGCTGCGGCTTTTTGCCGTGCCGGGCGCTTTTGTTTTGCGATGAAACATCTGCAAATCAATAAAAGGAGCATAACCACCATGGCAAACACCAATCTCAAACTCGGCCGTCTGGCCAAGCTCGGCCTGCTGGCCGCCCTCTCCATCGTGCTCGTATTCTTTATCCACTTCCCCATCTTCCCCACCGCCAAGTTTTTGGAATACGACCCCGCCGATATCCCCATCATGATCGCCACCTTTGCTTTCGGTCCCTGGTACGGCCTGATGACCACCATCGTCGTTGCGGTGGTGCAGGGGCTTACCGTCAGCGCCTCCGGCGGCATCTATGGCATCATCATGCACATCATCGCCACCGGCACCTTCGTGCTGGTCGCGGGCTTCCTCTATCAAAAGCATAAGACCAAAAAGGGCGCACTGATCGCACTGCTTTGCGGCGTCGTGGCGTGGGGGCTCATCATGATGCCCGCCAACCTCATCATCACCCCCATCTTTACCGGTATGCCGGTGGAGGCCATCCGCGGCATCCTGCTGCCCATCATCCTGCCCTTCAATCTCATCAAAGCCGGCATCAACGCCGTTGTGACCTTCCTCGTCTACAAAAGCGTTTCGCCGCTTCTGCATCGGTGATTTTATGAAAGAACAGTTCTCCTTTACCGGCCGTGTCATCGAGGGACACCATCTCGGCCACACCCTCGGCTTCCCCACCGCCAATATCGTTGTCACCCCCGGCGAACGGGTGCCCGCCTTCGGCGTTTACGCTGCGTGGGTCACCCTGCCGGATGGCACCCACCGTGCCGCCGTGACCAATCTCGGCGTCCGCCCCACCGTGGAGGAGGCCGGCGCCCTGTGGGTGGAAAGCTATCTCCTCGATTTTTCCGGCGACCTGTATGGCCAGGAACTGACCGTCACCCTCTGCCACTTTCTGCGCCCGGAGCGCCGCTTCCCCGATGTGGAAGCCCTGCGGCAGGCCATCGCCCAAAATGCCCGGGAAGCCCGTGCCTTACTGCTGGGCGAAGGTAAGGAAGAACACACCCCCTGCGACCAATAAACCCTGCGCGGGTCCCAGATCGGGCGGCAGCCCAGCGGGCTTCGCCCGCCTTCGGGGCGCCCCCTGCGGGGGCGCCCCTTTCGCCGGCCTACGGCCGGCGGGGCTGCCGCCCGATCTCCGCGCCCTGCGCAAATTCCCCGCAAAAATCCCCTTCCCACCTTGACAAATCCCCCTCTCCTGCGGTAAAATAACCGGGATAACAAAAAACGCTTTGAAGCGGAGGAGTACCCGTTCCCCCCGACCCCCAGAGAGCAGCCGTCCGGTGCAAAGGCTGCGGCGGAAAACGGAGAAAGTCGCCGCCGAGCGGTGCCGCCGAATTTTTTTAAGCGGCAACGGCGTTCCCCGTTAAGGAAAATGAGTGCGTGCCGCTTCGGCACGAAACCAGGTGGTACCGCGCCAAGAAATGCGTCCTGCTGTTTTCCCTTCTGTGGAAAAATCAGCGGGCTTTTTTATTTTCCCCGCCTGCCGCCGCCCGGCTGTTTTTTCACTGTCAATCATCGGCCGCACCACCCCAAAAGAAAAAAGGAGGATCCCCATGGCAAAACAACTGGAAAAGGTCTATGACCCCAAGCAGGTCGAAGACCGCACCTACCAATTCTGGCTGGATAAAAACTACTTCCACGCCGATGCCGAAAGCAAAAAGGAACCCTACACCATCGTCATTCCGCCCCCCAATATCACCGGCCAGCTGCATATGGGCCACGCCCTGGATAATACCCTCCAGGATGCCCTCATCCGCTGGCGCCGCATGCAGGGCTACGAGGCCCTGTGGCTGCCCGGCACCGATCACGCCTCCATCGCCACCGAGGCCAAGATCGTGGAAGCCATGCGCAAGGAAGGCGTCACCAAGGAGGAGATCGGCCGCGAGGGCTTTTTGGAGCGCGCCTGGGAATGGCGCCGCCAGTACGGCGGGCGCATCGTCAGCCAGCTCAAAAAGCTCGGCTCCAGCTGCGACTGGGAGCGGGAGCGCTTCACCCTCGATGAGGGCTGCTCCCGTGCGGTGCAGCTGGTGTTTCAGCGCCTGTACGATCAGGGCCTCATCTACCGCGGCAACCGCATGGTCAACTGGTGCCCCACCTGCAATACCTCCATCAGCGATGCCGAGGTAGAATACGAGGAGCAGGACGGCAGCTTCTGGCATCTGCTCTACACCGTCAAGGAGACCGGCGAGCAGCTGGAGCTGGCCACCACCCGCCCCGAAACCATGCTGGGCGATACCGCCGTGGCCATCAATGGCGAGGATCCCCGCTACGCCCACCTGCACGGCTGCCATGTCATCCTGCCGCTGCTGAATAAGGAAATCCCCATCGTCTGCGATGAGCACGCCGATATGGAAAAGGGCACCGGCGTCGTAAAGATCACCCCCGCCCACGACCCCAATGACTTTGAGGTGGGCGAACGCCATAATCTGCCCCGTGTCCGGGTCTTCACCTACGATGGCCGCATGACCGGCCCCGAGGACAAGGCCGCCGCCGATGAGCTGTTCCGCACCGGCAAGGCTGCTGCCGGCGAGCCGGAGGTGCTGGACTGCGGCAAGTACGCCGGCATGACCACCCGGGAGGCCCGCAAGGCCATTCTTGAGGACCTGGAAGCCTGCGGCGCCCTCAAATCGGTGGAGCCGCTGCGCCACGATGTAGGCACCTGCTACCGCTGCCACTGCACCATCGAGCCGATGGTTTCCAAGCAGTGGTTCGTCTCGATGAAACCCCTTGCAGAGCCCGCCATCAAGGCTGTCCGTGAGAAAGACATCCGCTTCGTTCCGGAGCGCTTCGATAAAAACTACTTCCACTGGATGGAGAACATCCGGGACTGGTGCATCAGCCGCCAGCTGTGGTGGGGCCACCGCATCCCCGCCTACTACTGCGATGACTGCGGCGAGACCGTTGTCACCATTCAAGGCATCGAAACCTGTCCCAAGTGCGGCGGCCACATGACCCAGGACCCCGATACCCTGGATACCTGGTTCTCCAGCGCGCTGTGGCCCTTCTCCACCCTGGGCTGGCCGGATGACACTCCCGAGATGCGCAAATTCTACCCCACCTCCACCCTCGTCACCGGCTACGATATCATCACCTTCTGGGTCTCCCGCATGATCTTCTCCGGTCTGGAATACACCGGCAAAAAGCCCTTTGATACCGTCCTCATTCATGGCCTGGTGCGGGATGCCCAGGGCCGCAAGATGAGCAAATCCCTCGGCAACGGCGTAGACCCGCTGGAGGTCATCGACCAGTACGGCGCGGATGCCCTGCGCTTTATGCTGGTGACCGGCAACAGCCCCGGCAATGATACCCGCTATATGGATGAAAAGGTGAAGGCCGCCCGCAACTTCGCCAATAAGATCTGGAACGCCACCCGCTTCATCCAAATGAACCTCTCCGATGAGATCACCAAAATCGAGATGCCCGAAACCCTCGCCACCGAGGATAAGTGGGTGCTCACCCTCTACAATGACCTTGTGAAGGAGGTCACCGATAACCTCGAAAAATTCGAGCTGGGCGTCGCTTCCGCAAAGCTCTACGATTTCATCTGGGATATCCTCTGCGACTGGTACATCGAGCTGGTAAAGAGCCGTCTGCAGGCGGGCGGCGAAACCGCCCTCAATGCCCAAAAGGTACTGGTGTATGTCATGGCCAATACCCTCAAGCTGCTGCACCCCTTCATGCCCTTCATCACCGAGGAGATCTGGCAGAGCCTGCCCCACGAGGGCGAGGCGGAAGCCATCATGATCTCCCAGTGGCCCGCCTGGAGTGAGGAGCTTTCCTTCCAGAAGGAGGAGGCCGATTTCCAGAAGATCATTGATATCATCCGGGCTATCCGCAACCAGCGCACCGAAATGAACATCCCGCCCTCCAAAAAGGCCAAGGTCTATATCGAAACCGCCGAAGCCGAGATTTTCACAAACGGCATCCCGTTCCTGCAGCGCCTGGCCTCCGCTTCGGAGGTCGAGGTCGGTGAAAAGTTCGAGCTGCCCGGCGCCGTTCAGATCATCACCCATGCCGCCCGCGCCCTCATCCCGATGGACGAGCTGATCGACCGGGAAAAGGAACTGGCCCGCCTGGAAAAAGAGCGCGAAAAGTGCCAGAGCGACATTGATTTCATCGGCCGCAAGCTGGATAACCCCGGCTTTGTTGCCAAAGCACCCGCCCAGCTCATCGAAACCGAGCGCGCCAAGCTGGCCCAGCACAAGGAACGCATGGCCAAGATTTTGGAATCCATCGCCGCCATGCGGCAGTAATCGCTTTTTCTCTGCACCGTGCCCTTTGCGGCGCGGTGCAGTCCGCTGTCCGGGTGCAGGGGGCAAGCGCATTTTATTTGGTTTCCGCAAACCAATCGCAGATAGTCACGCTGCCGAGACTATGGGTTGAACAAGCAGCTATTTTCCCAGACGGCCCCTCCCCCGCCACGGGGGAGGGGAACGGGAAGGGGGCAAATGCTGCCGCAGGCTACCTTTAGAGCGCATCTGTGCGCAGTACGGATTTGGGTTTTTCGATAATGAAAAATCTAAATTCGTAGCCAGCACAGCAAAGCGTCAAAGGGGTTTGTCAAGGGGAAAGCCCGGTCCCCCTTGACCCGCTTTTGCCTCCTTTTGGCGGCGCAAAAGGAGGCCCCCGCCGGGTAGGCGTGCAGGTTTTGCCCTTGCAAAAGACTCCGCGACGCCGACAGGCGACTACAAATTTGCCGTAAATATCTTTTGTCTGCTTTTCTTCCTAGAAAAGCAACTTCCCAAATTCCCCCAAAGGAGGGCCTAACGATGAATTATCCCGAAACACTTGCCTGGATCCACGGCACCGAGCGCTTTGGCAGCCGGCTGGGGCTGGGCCGCATGGGCCGCCTGCTGCACCGCATGGGCGATCCCCATCTCAAGGTGCCCTATATCCATGTGGCCGGCACCAACGGCAAAGGCAGCACCACCACCATGATCGCCTCGGCCCTTACCGCCGGCGGCTTCAAAACCGGCAAATTCATCTCCCCCTTCATCCTGGAATTCCGGGAGCGGATGCAGATCGACAGCGAAATGATCCCGGAGGAAACACTGGCGGCACTGGCCACCCGGCTGCGCCCCATCGCTGAGGAATTCAAAGCCGCGGGCGATCCCCCCACTGAGTTTGAATTGGTCACGGTGCTGGGGCTTACCTGGTTTGCCGAAGCCGGCTGCGATATTGCCGTATTGGAAGTGGGCCTGGGCGGCCGCCTGGATGCCACCAATATCATCCCGCCCCCGTTGGTAGCGGTCATCACCCGCATCGATTATGACCACACCGCCATTTTGGGGGATACGCTGGCCGCCATCGCCGGGGAAAAATGCGGCATCCTCAAGCGGGGCAGCACCGTCATCTGCTACCCGGACCAGGAGGAGGAAGCATTGGCGGTCATCCGCCGCCGGGCCAAGGAAGAGGACGATCCCCTGATCCTCCCCGACCGGACCGCGCTTTCTGTCCTCTCCGCCGATTTGACCGGCAGCCGTATTCTTTACCGCGGCCAGGAGATTTTCATTCCCCTACCCGGCCCTCATCAGGTGCTGAACACCATCACAGCGGTGGAAGCGCTAAACGCGCTTTCCAGCAGCCGCTTTGCGCTGCCGCCTTCGGCCATTGCCGCCGGTATTGCCGCGGCGCGGTTCCCCGCCCGGCTGGAACTGCTGCGGCAGTCCCCGCCCGTGCTGGTGGATGGCGCCCACAATCCCAATGGCGGCCGCGCCCTCTGCGATGCCGTCAAGTCGCTGGGCCTGCACGACCTGACGGCGGTGGTGGGCATGCTGCGGGATAAGGACTGCCTGCCGGTGCTGCGGATGATGGCTCCCTACTGCGCCCGCATGATCATTACCACGGTGCCCAACCCGCGCAGCTGCCCGGCCGAAGAATTTGCCGAGCTGGCCCGCGGGGTATGCCGGGATATCACCATATGCCCCAACTGCGAGGAAGCCGCCCGGCTGGCGCTGGCTACCGCCGGGGAACATGGTGTGCTGGTTTTCGGCTCGCTGTACCTGGCTTCCGCCGTCCGGCCGGTGATGATGGAAGCGCTGAAGAAAAATTAAAGCATAGCCCATATTTTGACAGAATATTTGATGCCAAGCTCCTATTCTTTTGAGTAGGGGCTTTTCTTTTCTGAGCCATATTCAGTTTTCAAGGTGCTGATTTCGAAGTTAAGACAGCTCATGAAATAAGATAGAGCTAACAACATACCAAAGTAAATCAAAATGTTATCAAAGAGGAAATGATTTTTTGCAGGTGCTCTGTTTGAGCAGGAAGGAGTTCTTATGAGTGAATATAATCATGAAAATCGGTGCCATGAATGTGATGCAACAGGAGGCCACCACTACCCGGGATGTACGTATGAGGGGACGGAAGGAAATTATAGATATTCATCGGGTTCAGGGAATGGAATGTCAACATTTGGAGCAATCCTGTGTGTTATCGGAGGCTTTGTCGGAGTTGCCCTTCTTCTTACGATTCTGAATATTGAGGTTGATGATGTTCCTGCGTTTGTATTGGTGATACTAATCATTGTCATTACTTCGGTCATTGGCGGCGTGGTAAGTGCAATAAAAGGGAAATAAAGAACAAGGGAGAATACAATGGAACGAATCATTTTCTGGTTAAAGAAAAAGAAAAGAATGAAAAAGAGAAAATGTGGCAGGTGTTGCCTGATGTGTCCGTTCTATCGGGAGTGCCGGGAAGACGGGGAATTATAGGATCACGAATATAAAGGAATAACCGGGAGGAAACGATTATGAATAGAAATTCAAATGGAATGAGTACAGGCATGGCGATTCTTTGTACCCTTGGGATTTTACTTTTTATTGGTTTGATGATAGATCTTGGTACACCAAAGTGTATTAAGAGCGGGTGTGACAACGATGCAAAGGAAGGAAGCAGTTACTGCTACTTACATGATAATAGCACTTACAGGTATAAGAGCAGTACCTCGTACAGCGGAAGCTCCAACAGTTCCAGTAGTTCATCAACCACTAAGAGTAGCAATACATCTTCCGACGAAAAGAGCAGTGGCACGACTTCAAACAGCAAGAAAACTTATTCATC
>ERZ827168.2522-NODE-2522-length-21017-cov-4.078189_pt1 | contig 21017 bp, 24 predicted proteins | sample MGYA00519868_ERZ827168 | MGnify/ENA primary metagenome ERZ827168 (study PRJEB31778, sample SAMEA3449271) | human gut metagenome | biome: human gut; feature: human-associated habitat; material: faeces | place: United Kingdom | collected 2010/2012 ...
TATTTCTTTAGTTGAAAAAAACAAAGATATTTTTAAACAAATTGCTTTAGATACTATACGTAATGAAGGCTTTTCTTATGATGTTAATATTAATATTGGTAATTTCGAATTTCCAACAAAAAATTATGGTGATATTTCCTTACCTGCTGGATTATATGATGCTTTACGTGTAGAAATAGGTGAAGCTAAAGGTCATAATTGGTGGTGTGTAATGTTTCCTCCTTTATGCTTTGTTGATATCTCTTCTGGAGTTGTTCCAGAAGAATCAAAAGAAGTATTACAAGATAATTTAACAGAAGAAGAATTTGCATTAATTTCTGATAAATCTTCTGATGAGATACAATTTAAATTTAAGCTATTAGAATTTTTTAATAATAATGATTTAATAACTGCTAAAAAGTAATTAAATATTATTTAACTATTAACTACATTAATTTAATAAAATTAATGTAACAAAAATAACAAAGATATATATTTAAAAGACTTCATTCGCCCTGATTATTTATTCATTTTTATATTTATAGTGTGTATCTATGATTTGAATATTTGCAAATCTCAAACGCCTTGGAGAACGAAATCTTTTAAATATATATCTTTGTTATTCTTATTTTTTATCTAATTCTTTATATAATTATAGAAACAAAACTTTAAACTCAAAAACAGTTGCAATACTTGAAAACTTATGTTATATTTTATTTGTAATAGAGTGTATTAAATAACACTCTATTTTAAAATTGTATAATAAAAAAGAATATATTATTGGGGGTAATTTTATTGGAAAAATTAGTAGTTACAGGTCCTACTTCATTAAAAGGTGAAGTTTCGATAGGTGGAGCAAAAAACGCAGCAGTTGCAATATTACCGGCTACTCTTTTAATAGATGGTGTTTGTACAATAGAAAATTTACCAAATATAAGTGATATAAAAACAAAAACAGAAATAGAACTAAATGGATATAATGCACAATATGCAATAAATAAATATTTAAAACCATATTTGTATTTTATGGATATACAAGGGAAAATGATATATCTTTCTAGAATAAATAGTGATTCTAAATGGGAAGATTTAGTAAAAGAACAAAACTATTCGATAGAGAACAAAAAATTTTTTAATAGTATGGTTGAATATGGAAACATAGATAAAAATCGAATAGAATTTGATCCATTTAGGGATTCTATGAATAGAAATTTTATAGATAATATTATGCCAAAAATAAAAACTGAAAATATAGGAGATATTTACGGAAGAAAGAGAATAATATCAGATGATGAAATTGTGCAAAAATTCGAATTGGGCAAATATAATTTTTCAGAAATTTATTTGTGTTACTATGTAAATAATTTATCTGATAGTAAATATGAATCGAAGTTTAAATGGAATGAGGGATAGAAATAGTATGAAATATCAGAATAATGTAAAATATTTTTGTATGATTAGAGATTTGTTTGAACATATGTCAGTAGAGATAGTTGGAAAGTTTAATAAGTGGGATAGATATATGATATCAATACCAAATTCAAATATAAGGAAGATTTTTAATAAATCTGGAATGGATTATTATGAGTTTGAAAATTTAATTCAAGATATTGCCCAACAATTATTCGAAAAAGGCAAATACTATTTAAATATTGTGCTTACAAGAGACTCTAGAGGAATTTTAACAGATATTGGTCTATATAAAGAAATGCCAGAAAGAATAGAAGAAAATCAAGAAAAATATAAATTTAAAATTAAAAATAATATAAATATACTAAATCCTGTAAAAAGAAAAACATTACTCTATAAAATATCAAAAATGAATGAGTATCAAATTAGAGATTATAATTCTGCAAGTGAATTTACATATTTTTCAGATAAGCATACAAAAGATCAATACAAATTTATTAAATTAACAAAAGACATATATATTCAAGCAGATACGCCAGAAGAAATAACGACATATTATCATAATTATAGGGTTATAAAAACAAGAATATGGCAAGTAAAAATAGCATTGGATATAATAGAAAAATTAAACGAAATATTCAAAAAAATATTTAATGAAAAAAATGTAATTAAATATGAAGGAATTTCCATAAAGAATTTAGAAAAATATTTAGAAAAGCTAAAAGAAGATAAGATGAGTATGTTAGATATTTCTAATAAAATAATGAAACTTGAAATAATAGAATAAATATCTGAATAATGATAAAATTTAAGCAATTACTATAATAATTTAAACATATTTAGGATTGTATAATATAAAAATATATTTAAGGGTGATAGTATTGAATATAGAAAAAGACTTTGAAGAAATAGAAAATTACGCACATTTTTGGCGTTGGTTACCTGATTGGAATATTGTAGAAAAAATATATAAAACTTACCAAGATTCATATTCTGTCTTAACACCATTTGCATATACATACTTGGAAGAATTAATTCGCACTTTGACATCTGATTATGGTTTACCATTACAAGACAGGGATGGGAAAGAGATAAATAAGAAAGTGGGTATGAAATTAATTAATCTTGCAATACAAGAAAATGAAGATAAAGAGTTATTAAAGCTTTTAGAAGAATATAAAAAGTATTATAGAAAAATAAAAATTACTGATATAGGAGATAATAGAAATAGTGTTATCCATGGTATTATACATCCAGATTCTTGGAGTAAGGAATCTTTTGAAAACTTGATTCATGATATAGCAAGAATATCTAAATATGCAAGATTCTAAATGACTGCTATTACAACAGTACTTTTATTGCTATAATAGTTATTGCTTCACTCAACATATTATGCAGTAAAAATTTTTAAAGTCTAATCATGTATACTTAAAGTGTGATAATTGTGCTTTAGAGGAATGTTTCATCATAACATATAATTATTCAATACAGCAAAGAATTATAGCAAACAAACCTTTAAAGGCTATTAAAATATGTATAGAGAAAATACAAGAAAAAGAATTAATTGAAGGCAAAAATAGAAAGCAAAATGGAAAAAGGATAGTTTTGAGGCGAGAATTAACTCGCCTTTTAAAGTGCAATTTTATATTTTTAAAGTGCAAAATTTGCACTTTAAAATAAAACATTAATCTCAAAAACATCCACCAATTAATTCAACTCCATCACAAAATCCATTCCTATAATACTTCTCATTCCAATAACAGATATAATCCATAAAATTCTTATCAAGTCTATCTAACTGATTCTTTACATATTTTTGATTTTGTTTTGGAACATTCTTTAAAATGTTTTCAGCAATCTCATCAAAATAAATATAATGTTTTCTATCTTCTTTAGTAAGTGTGCCTAAAACCATTTCCTCTCTAAAACTTAACCAATCTCTTAAAATATTATCATTAACTTCTCTAAAATTATTCATAATCTAAATCCTCCAAAATTAAAATTTTTATTAATAAAATTATCCTTTACAAGAGCTTAAAATACTAGAACAGACGTACTGTATGAATTGGGTAAAAATTTGGTAAAATCTACTCCAAAAATGCCCTAAAAAGACACAAATGTTCTATAAATCAAAACTCTTGTAAATACTGAAATACCAACAAAAACTCTAATTTTCACAAAACTACAAAAACCGGTCAAACCTCGCTCATAACTCTAAGGCGAGTTTGAAATGATTTTGCTTTACAATTTTGATTTAATCGCTACAGCTTGAGTGGTTGTGGCGATTTTTTGTTGTCTTCAAATTGGTTGCTATAATGCTTTAAAATAGCACTATTATGTCAAATTGGGGAGAAATTGGGGATCAACATCCCAATTGACATAGAACCTCTAGGAAAATCTCATTTCATAAAAATTCTTAAAGTCATTTTTACAACAAAGTAAATCAAAAAAATATAAATATGAGAGTTACAAAAAAGATTTTTAGATAATATTGAATTACTAATCTGCCTTGCTTGAAATTAACAAATTCTCTAATACATTTCCAGCAGTCCTATCATGAGATTTTAGTGGGTGAACATAGAAATTGTATGTAGTAGTAATTTGTGCATGACCAAGCCTTGCAGATACTGTTGCAACATCCACTTGTTGTGAAATAAGAAGAGTTGCATTTGTATGTCTTAAACCATGAAAATTAATTACAGGCAATCCAATCTTTTTAACAAACTGTTCAAACCATTTGCTAATTGTAGATGGATGAATAGGTTTACCATCATCTTGAACAAATAGCCTATTAGATTCGTGCCAGAAATCGCCTACAATCGTTTTTTGTTCATCATACCATAACTTATATTCCTCAAGTAAAGAAACAATAAAATCAGGTATTGCAACATCTCTTATTGAACTTTCTGTTTTAGGTGCCTTAGTAAAAACTCCTTTTTCAGAAAGATATTGACTAGATTTATTAATATTGATAATACCATTTTTAAAATCAATATCACTCCATTCAAGTCCAACAAGTTCACCAAGCCTTGCACCAGTAAAAATATCAAGTAAAATTGCAGTACGATATTTAATTTGATTGCCTTTTAACTTTTGCAAATTATCAACAAGAATTTTAGTTTGATCTTCATCATAATGACGTCTTAACGGCTTAGATGTTTTCGGTGGTTGAACACGTTCAGCAGGATTGCTTACAATAAGTTGCCAATATACTGCTTTATGAAGCATTGCCGATATCAAACGATGATGTTCTAATATTGTCTTTTGAGATAGTGGTTTTCTTGTTTTCTTTCCATTGTTGTTTTTTCTTCTAACAATTTGAGTATCTTCTTCAAGTAAATCATAAAATCTCATAATGTCTGTTGGTTTGATTTTATTTAGTTTATAATGTCCAAAATATGGAGTAATCCTTGTTTCTAGCATGCGTTTGTATCTGTAGTAAGTTGATGGTGCTAGTTCTTTTAATGCATAATCTTTTGTCCATATTTCCACATATTGTGCAAATGTTGGGATATTTCCATCTACTATTAGTCCACTTTCTACTTCTGTTAGAAATTTTGCAAGTTCTATTTGTGCTTCTGATTTTTTCCTACAATGTATTGTTTTTTGATGCCTTATTGGTTTGCCGTCTAAGTCGTATCCTTTAAATACTACTAGCCTGTAACTGTTTTTTCCTCGTTTTTCAATACTACCTGTCACTTTTTTGCCTCCTTTCTGTTGTTTTTAGTAATTGTTTGTATTACTATGTTTTTATTGTAACATTTTTTGATTGGAAAACAAAACCCGACAGGGGATATGAGTGGGAAAATCGGAAAATGTAGGGGAAATATAGATTAAATTAAAAAATATGTTATAATGTTAAATATAAATAGTAAATGAAGGAGAAAAAAATGGAAAAAATAATTGTTATTGGAAGTCCTGGTGCCGGAAAAAGTTCATTTTCTAAAAAGTTAAAAAATATTACTAAATTACCATTATATCACATAGATATGCTATATCATAAAAAAGATGGTACACATATTACAAAAGAAGAGCTAGAAGAAAAATTAAAAGAAATCTTTAAAACGGATAAATGGATTATAGATGGAAATTATCAAAAAACATTAGAATTAAGAATAAATGAATGTGATACTATATTTTTGTTGGATTTTCCAACTCAAGTTTGTCTTGAAGGTGCAAAATCACGAATCGGCCAAAAAAGAGACGATTTGCCTTGGGTAGAAGAGAAACTAGATGAAAATTTTAAACAATGCATTATTAATTTTACTAACGAAAAGTTGCCACAAATTTATAAGTTATTGGATAAATATAAAATGAATCATAGTATATTTATTTTTAAATCTAGAGATGAGTCTGATAATTATATACGTAATATGGAGAAAAAATATGCAAATATATAATTTAAAAAATAAATTAGAATATTTAGATGAAGTTGCAAAATTAGAATATGATGAATGGGCAGACAATAAAGAAGAAAATAGAAAATGTAGAATAGAAAGAAAAAAAGAGAAAATTTATAATGCATTTAATGATGAATTTTTTTGCAAGTTAATTTTAGTAGATAATAATAAGTTGATAGGATTTATATCTATATTTCCAAAAGATTGTGAAGAAGAAAAAGAACTAAAGCCGTGGTATGCTACAATGTATGTAAAAAAAGAATACAGAAAAAAAGGATATTCTAAAATATTAAATGATGCCATATTAAAAGAGGCAAAAAATAGAGGATTTACAACAATATATCTAAAAACAGACTTAAAAAATTATTATGAAAAGTTTGGAGCAATTTTTATAAAAAAATTAAAAACAGGTGAAACTTTATACAAATTTGAACTTTAGTAATATTTTACAAATAAAAAAATATATAATATAAAAAAGAGGAGAAAGTTATTTAAAATGAATGATACCGTTATTTATTTAATTAGACATGCTGAAACAGTTGAGGAAAATGGGATTAGAAACACAAATGAAAATTTTCAAATGATTAATGAAAAAGAAATATTGTCTATAAAAGGAGAAGAGCAATCTAAGAAATTAAGCGAAAATACAGAATTACAAAATCTTGATGTTATTTGGACAAGCAACTATACAAGAGCAAAAGCCACGGCAAAATATATAGCATATAAGAACAATTTACAATATAACATAGATAAAAGATTGAGTGAAAGAAAACTTGGAAATATGGATGATTTAGCAAAATTTATGAATAATAAAGAAACCAGAGATCCATCTCGTGAACAATTAGCTTTTCCAGAATTTAAAACTCGCGATGGTGAAAGCGCAAATGATACTAATAAAAGGATGAATGAATTTTTTAATGAAATACTTGAGAAATATAAAGGAAAGAGAATAGCTGTTATAAGTCATGGTGGAACAATAAAATTCTATTTGTTAAGTTTTTGCAAAGTAAACGAAAGATTAAATCTTGAATACAAGGAAAATGAGTTGGCTATAAATTCTCCATGCTTATTAAAGATGACTTTTAGGAAAAATGAATTAGTAAATTTAGAACAAATGAAATTATAAGAAATATAAAAGTTAGATATGGGATAATAAAGTGCAATTCACACAAGTTTAAAGTGCAAAAATTGCACTTTAAACTCTATTCATTTTCTTACTTTCTTATTTTCATCTCATCAATCCATTTTTCAAAATCACTACCACTAATTTCATCATGTTTATACCTATCAAGCATCACAGCACAATCAACTTTATATCTTTCATAAAGAGCTAATACCTCAGGATTATTACTAATAGAAGCTTGTTTACTCAAATTTTTATATCTATTCCTATACTTTTTACAAATAGGATCATTAGCATATGTTCTATTAGAAGAAACCTTATCAGCAAATTCCTTACAAGTTAGACCACTTTTAAAAATATTATCACAATACAATGTTTTATGTGCAGTTTTAGGAATAAAATAGTGATTACAATTTTTACATTTTATAATCCTAAAACTATTTTTATAATTCATAAAATCCTTCATACAAATAAACAAAAGACAAGTAAAGTCATTAGAAGAATAGTAATACCTAATATTATCTTTTGACTTATTATTATTAGAACCTAAAAAGAAAGAATCTAAGTCAAAGTTCATTTTTATATCTTTAAAATTTTCAGATATGTTATCTAAAATTGATTCATATGTTTCATTGTCTTTCAAAATCTTTAGACTTTCATAATCTGAATCTTCTTCAGTAGATGATTCAAACAATGTCTTGAAATATATTTTTTCTGCAATATTCCTAAAAACAAATTGAGCAGAGTCAATAAAACTAAAATAAAGTAATTTTGTCCCTTCAGCATAATCTATAAATTCATCTTCTGTTAATATTATTTTTGGATTATCCATAATTTCAATGGAATTATATCATGATAAATATATTATTGTACCGGAAGTATCTCTTATGACAGGAGTTTTGCAATGGGAACATGAAGCATCATCGGTAATAGATCATGTATTAAATATAATAAAAAAATATGAAAATGTAGATGTAATAAGATTATTTATATCAAGTAAAATAAATGTTAGGACAATGTGGCAGTTCTTTATTTTGAATAAACAAAGTTGGATGGGAGCACCGGTTCCAGTAATTCCATTAACTATAGAACAATATATGAAAGTTTTGAAATATACATACAATAATAATTTATCAATTGATGAGTTAAATAATTTGTTAAATTACATACATGAAGAAGCAATAGAATGTGAAAGCTATGAACAATGGGATAAGAATATGGAAATATATATTGAAAATTGGAAGAAAAAAATTAATTAAATATAAAAAATCCTTGATACATACAAAAAAAATCTACAAACTTAGATCTAAATATAAGATCTTGACAAGCGGTAAAAAATTATGTATAATATTGTAAAATAAAAGAGGTGATATATGTGGTAGATGAAAAAATATTAAAAGATATAGAAGAGGCAAAAATACTAAGTATTTTTAAAAACATTTATAATGATTATTCAAATTACAAAGAAAAAAACGCATTACGAAATATGTTATCAATATCGCCAGATAAATTAACAACGTTAAAACAAATTATTAAAAGAAAATATGATAGTGATTTTTCAGAAATGCAATTAAAAAGATTGTGTGAATTAGTGGAAGCTTTTTTAAAAAAATCTGAATACAGAAAAGGAATTTCAGAAGAATTGAAAAATTCATTATTAATTACTCAAAATCATAAATGTGCAATATGTAATATAATGATAAACGAGAGTGCTCCTGCAGATCATATTGTACCATTTAAATATGTTGGAGATGAACTTAGCGATAATATACAAATGTTATGCAAGAAATGTAATGAAAAAAAGAGTGATAGCATAGATTATCAAATTAGATTTTTATTAAAATTAGTTTAGGAGGATAAAAGTATGAAGAAAGTTTATTTATTAGAGGTTAAGCAAAATAATGAAAGAAGTTACATAGGTTCAGTTTCTGCTAGAGAGCTAGTGAGACTTGCAACAACGCAAGAACTTAACGAACCACAAGAAGCACAAAGACCAATAGAAGCAAAGAGACTTGATGAAATATCAGAGTATGTAATGAATGATGGAACAATTGCTACTGCAATTGTTATAGGAACATGCGATTCAAATAGATTGTCAGTGCATAAAGTTGAAAATTCAGATTTATATTACATGGATTTTCCTGAAACTGAGGAAGAGTTTGAAAAATATAAAAATAGCTTTTTTATAATGGATGGACAGCATAGATTGTTTTCTTTTTTAGAAGATCGAATTAAAATTGATTCATCAATAGATTATGACTTAATGTTTAATATGTATATAACACCTACTTTAAGAACAAGAAGACTGATTTTTAAAAATACTAATGAAAAACAAAAATCTGTTGCTTCTAATTTACTTTTATGGTTTAGAAAACAATTAAACATGCTATCTGATAAAGAAAAAAATTATCATACAGTTGTTGAATTATTGAATTCTGAGGCTGGATCACCTTTAAAATCTAAGATTATTATGGGAGCAGAAAGAGTGTCAGGAGGTTTTAAAGCTGAACAAATAATCAATATATTGTCAAAATCAAAAATTAAATTTTTAGGAGGGCAAGATTTATCAGATGAGAAAATGTACAGATTAATTTGCGAGTATATAAGTGGATGGGAAGAAGCTGTTGGAGTAAAAATAATAGAAAAAGACAGAAATGCAGCTCCATTCTCAAAAATATCTGGTTTTCGTTTTATGGTTTTGATGCTTCCTACGTTTTTTGATAAAGCAATGTCTGAGAAACAAACAATTAACAAAAGGTATATAGATGAGTGTATAAGAAAATTTGCTAGTGTAGAAGGAATTACTGCATATGATATATTTAATACAAATGGAGAATATATAAGAAATTTAGGAACTAATCCTTTTTCTGCAGAAACTCCAACAACAATTTATGCTGAAGAATGGTCAAACAGATTAAAAAATCAAACTTCTGATAATTTTGATCCATTAGCATATTAAGATAATTGTAGGAAGTGTATAAAAGATAGATAAAGTGGCTGAAATGCACAAAATTAATAAAAAATATAAATATAAAAATAGGTAATACAGCTAAATTGGGGGAATTAAAATGTTGTTTTCAGAAAAATTTCAAATAGAAAAGGATACAATAGAAAAATATGGAGCTATAGATATTTCTTTAGTTTGTGATATACCACTATTCATAGATCCAATGCTAATTTTTAATAGTAATAAACCTGTATATAGAGATTTGCATAAAAGTATAATTAAGTACTTTCATTTTCTTGCAAAAAAATCGGAGCAAAAATTAGAGTTAGCAGATATAAAAAACTGGTTTACGTTCAAAGAAGTTTGTAATAATTGGTTTGGATATGCATTGGAGGGAAATAAAGGAAGTGCACTAGATATTGAGTTTGGAAAGTTTTTATATAACAATATAAAATTTGTATTGAAAACTAATGATATTCCAAGTGGAGAACATGCAGAAAAAATAATGTTGTTATATGAAGGTAGTGGACGAGATAAAATTAGTGATATGACTGTTAATTTAATAAAAGGATTTTTGTGTGAATATACACAAACTTTTGCCAAAAAATATTTAAAAGAGAGTAATTGTGCTATTTTTCCTGTTGAAAAAGCAGAATTTAATTATGAAACTGAAAGTTTTATTACTAAAGAGTACTATTTACCATTTATAATTAATGAAAAAGGGGAAGATGAGTTTATATTATTAACTCCATTAGATATTTTAAGAAAAAATGAACCATCTTTAAATAGAGATCATTTTTTAAAAAATAATAGAAAAGTTAGAGATCATATTGAAAATGATGTATTGAAAGCACAAGTTAATAATTATATTGCTAAAGCTGTAGCTGCTTATGAGAAGGAACAACAGAGAAATAAGAAGAAACCAAGAGAAGGCAGTATTAGAAAAATTGAAAGAGAGGCATTTGCAGAAATAGTAAAAGAACATCCGGAAATATATGATTATTATATAAAAATGAGGGAAGAAGAAAAAGAAGAGATAAAAAAGGAATGTATTGAAGAAGTAGATATTCAGATAGATAAATTTATAAATAATGCTAAGGAACTTATAAATATATATCAGAAGTCAAAACATGAGATATATGAAAGTAGCAGTGCATATGAAGAAAGTAAAAATAGAATGAAATTCTTTAAACATATAATAGAAGATTGCGATGGTTACAGAAATTTATATTATAAAGGTGAAAGAATTTCTACAGAAAATGACTTACAAAGAATGTTTAAATTTGTATGGTGTCGAACAGCTTTTAAACCTGATTTTGAAACAAATAATGGTAGAGGACCAGCAGATGTAGTTGTATCAAAAGGAATGAATAATCAAAATGTTATTGAATTTAAACTAGCAAGTAATCCTAATTTGAAACATGTTTTTGAGCAAACTGAAATATATAAAAAAGCTAATGAAGCAGAAAAAAGTGTAATTGCGATTTTTTATTTTACGGAACAAGAGTTAATAAAAGTTAATAAAATGATAAATGATGCTGAGCAAAATGAAAGAATTGATGAAGATATAATATTGATAGATTGTAGAAACGATAATAAGCCTTCGGCATCAAAACCACATAAAAAAGCCGAGAACTAACTCGGCTTTTCCTTATGACTTCAAACACCCACTAATCAAATTAACCCCATCACAAAATCCATTTCTATAATACTTTTCAGTCCAATAACTAACATAATCAATAAAATTTCTATCCAGAAACTCCAACTGTTTCTTAACATACTTCTTATTCATATCCGGAACATTCCTCAAAACACGTTCACCAATCTCATCAAAATCAATAGAATGTTTTTTATCCTCCTCATTCAAATAAGCAAGTCCATTTTCTTCTCTTAAATCCAACCATTCTTTTAATAAATCATCTTTAACTTCTCTAAAATTAATCTCCATAAAAATAACCTCCAAATTATAAAAAATACATCAACAATTTCCAAAAAATCACTCAAAAAAATTGGGGAGAAATTGGGGATCAAATTTTCAAAATCACCCCAATTTTAACAAAATTGTACATCAAACAAAAAAACAGCAAAGTACTAATATCACTAGCATACAATACAATTCAACACATCTAATAAAATATGTTATGTAACCCTCATAACCCGAAGGCCTACATTCTTAAATTCTATTCAAACAAATAACAAATCAAGCTTAATCAACAAACAAATCAGTTCAAAAAACTATTCCCAATTATCACCAAAAGTGTTATAATAAAAAGAAAAAAATAGGAGAAAAACTATGAACCAAAAAACAAGTAATGAAATAACAATAAAAATAAAATGTCAATTGAGCGAATTCTATAAAATAATAGAAGAAAAAGGATTCAAAAAAATAAGACAATTCTCAATGGACGACACATATTTCATACCAAAAGAAATAGAACTAGACAAACTAAGTACAAGAGACATTTTATCGAAAGCAGTATTAGTAAGAGATATTATAGGAAAAACTTCAAATAAAAGAACAAAACTAATAACATATAAAATAAAAAACATTGATGAAATGGGAAATATATTAAATCAAGAATCCATTAACTGTAACATTTTAAATATAGAAGACGCAAAAAAGTTATTAAAAGCAATAGGATATGAAGAAATTATGAATATAAAAGAAGAGGATATAGTATATGAAAAAGACGGATTTGAATTAGCAATTAAAAATATAAATAATGGTGACAAGTTAATAGAAATAGAGGAAACAGAGGAGCTAAATACTATAGAAAAATTAATTCAAAAAGTAAATGAAATAGGAATACCAATTTATACAGATAACTATTTCGTAAAAAAAGCAGAAATAGAACTAGATAAAATATTAAATAAAAAAAGTGAAAATAGACCTAAGAAGTATTAACAAAGAATTTCAGGAATACAAGAGAACGCGTGAATCTTAGTCAAATTAATTCCAAACCCCAATAGCAAGAAAGGATCAAAATAACATGGTAAAAAACATAGTAAAAGACATAATGTTCCTATCACAAAAATCAGAAAAAGCAACAGAAAAAGACAAATACATAGCCCAAGACTTACTAGACACACTAAAAGCAAACAAAGACAGATGTGTAGGACTAGCAGCAAACATGATAGGATATAATAAAGCAATAATCTGTATATCAGGAGGAATATACGACTTTATAATGATAAATCCAAGTATAACAAATAAAAAAGAAGAATATCAAACAGAAGAAGGATGTCTATCATTAATCGGAGAAAGAAAATGCAAAAGATATAAAGAAATTGAAGTAGAATATATGGACATAAATTTCAATAAACAACACGGAAAATATAATGGATTTATTGCAGAAATAATCCAACATGAAATAGATCATACAAATGGAATAATAATATAAAAAAAATAAATTGGCTAACAACAATACAATAAATACAATAAATACACAAAAAGCATAAAAATTAAATAAACAAAGCAATGATTGACTACTATACATAAATAATATAAGATAAAAATGCAATTAAATTAAAATAAAAAAAATTCCAAAAGAAAATCAAAAGAGATACTTTTAGACAAAACTAAAGGTATCTTTTTGAATTTTAAAGAAGAAAATAGTTTGAAATAAAATCTTTCTTTATAATGTGTGGCTTTTAGATAAGCAAGAAAGGAATGAAAAATAAAATGGATGGAAAATCGTATGTATTAGAAAACATTATTCAAAACTATAGGATAAAAGATGAAGAAAAAGTAACATCTGAAACAATATATCAAATATTAGAAAACACAAGAATAACTATACAAGAACTAAAAAAATGTTTAGGAATCCCCAAAAATACATATGTTAAATTAAGAAAAGGCGAAAAATGTTATTTTATATGTAGACTTTGTACAAACATAAATAATAATAGAATTAGATATAAGCCAGAAGAACGAAAAATATTAAAACAGTATATAAAGAATGAATATTTAATTGCAGAAGACATAAAAGAAATGAGAAAATATATAACAGATGATATTAGATTAATTAAAATACTTGATATAAGTGCAGAAAAATATATAAAGATATTGAATGGAAAAATAAAAAGAATAAAAAATAAGATTTTTGATTATCAAGATAAAATAAATATAAGAAATGATATAATAAAAGATACAAAAAATGACAATATTATAACTCTTAAAGAAGTAAAAAAAGCAAAAGAAGATAAAGGATATACAGACTATCAAATAAAAGAATCATTAGGTCTTAAACAAAAACAATATAGAGAATTAATAAAAGGAAAAGAGATAAAACTTAAAAAAATTTCACCCAAAGATAAAGTAAAAGCAGATTTATTGAAAATAGATATAGAAAATTTAAGCAAATTCGGAGATAGAGATTATTCAACAGAAGAAATAATGAATATTTGTAAAGAATATAATATTGGAATAAATACATTTATAAAAGAAATAATTGGAAACAAGAAAAATCCAGAATTAACTCGAAAAGTATTTAATATTTCAGATGGAAAAATATATCTAGGAAAACAAAAGCAAATAAGTAACGAATTAATTGAAAAAATATATTTAACAAAAGATAAAACAATTGAAAAATTGGCTATTGTGATAGCTCAAATGTACGGAAGATTAAACAATTTTGAAGACTTAAAACAAGAAGTATACTTAAAATTAATAGAGAATGGTGGAAAAATTGAAACCAATTTATCTTATGATCAAAATTTAGTAATAAATGTCCTTATGAAAGGCATAAAATATGCAATGTTTAATTATTTGTCAAAAAATAAATTTGAAATAAGTCTTATTCAACAAACAGCAGATGGTTATTTTGATTTACTAGATGTAATTGAAGATAATACATATAATCCACAAGACGTATTTGAAAATAGTAATACAGATACATTATTAAGTAGTGAAGATATAACAGATCAACATAGAGAATTTTATGAAGTTTTAAAAAGATATTCAGATATATTGATAGATAACAGAGAAAAAGGATTAGAAAAAATAGCTCAAATATTTGATATTAGTGTGGAGACGGTAATGCAGAAGATGATAGAATTACAAACAATTGCAATTAATAGTCAGCTAGTAAAACTTGATTCAAGAGGACGAGTTTTACTAAATGAAGTCATTTAATAATTTTTGCTTGAAAATATAATACATTTGAGATATAATAAAAACGATAAAAAATGAAGAAAGGAGTGTATGGTGTATTTAAGTATTAAATATCTCATACAATGATATCATGAAAACAACAGTATATTTAATAAGACACTCAGTAAGAATCAACACAAAAGATGTAATAGAAAGTTGGAAAACAAGTCAAGACAAAGTATTAAGAAGTGAAAAAATAATATTAAGTGTAACAGGAGAAAAAAGAGCAGAAATACTAAGCAATGAAGAAGAACTACAAAACATAGATGTAGTATATACAAGCAATTGTGTAAGAACATTGCAAACAGCAAAATATCTATTAGAAAAACAACACCTAAAAGCAAATATAGATGAAAGATTTGATGAAAAAAGAGTAGGAAAGCCAAATGATAAAGAATATCCAGATTGGTATACAAGACAATATGAAGACGAAAACTTCAAAACAGAAGGAGGAGAAAGCCAAGCAGAAGTAAGAGAAAGAGTAAATGAAGCATTCCAAGAAGTTGTTAGTCAAAATAAAGGAAAAAGAATAGCAATATTTGCACATGATTATGCAATAATGTATTTCTTATTAAAATGGTGTAAATTAGAAAAAGTAACACCAAATAGAGAACTAAAATTAAGCTTTAAAGGCAAAGTAGTATTTGATAAAAGAATAAATTCACCAGAAGTATTTAAATTAACTTTAAATGACGGAAATGAAATAGAAGAAATTGAAAATATTCCATTTGATGATTTAGAGTTTGATGATTTTAATAAATAATAAAAGCAAAATAGACATAATATCCAGTAAGTTAATTACAATATTAGATCTATTTTTGTTACTAAAATTTGCAATATTTTATTTTACAAAGACAAAAAGAATGTTATAATTAATAAAAAAATTTAATTAAGAAATAATATGAAGGTTTTGGTAGAGACTTTAACCAAAAAATGTATTATACAAGGAGGAAAATATGTGTACTGCAGCAACATATAAAACAAAAGATTTTTATTTTGGGAGAACATTAGATTATGAGTTTTCTTATAATGAAGAAGTAGCAATAACACCAAGAAATTATCAATTTAATTTTAGAAATAAAGAATCAATAACAAATCATTATGCAATAATAGGAATGGCTTATGTAGCCGATAAATATCCATTATATTATGATGCAATAAATGAAAAAGGATTAGGAATAGCAGGATTAAATTTTGTTGGTAATGCTTATTATAATGAACCACAACAAGAAAAAGATAATATTGCACAATTTGAATTTATTCCATGGATTTTAAGCCAATGTGCTACAACAAAAGAAGCAAGAAGATTAATTGAAAAAATCAATTTACTAAATGTTCCATTTAGTGCTCAATTACCATTAGCACAATTGCATTGGATTATTTCAGATTCAGAAGAATCAATAACAGTAGAAGCATTGAGAGATGGAATCAAAATATATGATAATCCAGTAGGAGTATTAACAAATAATCCACCATTTGATAAGCAATTATTTGCTTTAAATAATTATATGAATTTATCTAACAAATCTCCAAAGAATTCTTTTGCACAAAATCTAGAATTACAACAGTATAGTAGAGGAATGGGAGCAATTGGACTTCCTGGGGATTTATCATCACAATCAAGATTTGTTAGAGTAGCATTTGTAAAAATGAATTCTGTATCTGGTGAAGATGAAAATGAGAGTGTAAGTCAATTTTTCCATATACTTAATTCAGTTGATCAGCAAAGAGGTTGTTGCCAATTAGATGATGGAAAATATGAAATTACAATTTATACATCATGTTGTAATGCAACTAAAGGAATATATTATTATACAACTTATGATAATCATCAAATTACAGCAATTGATATGCACAAAGAAAATTTAGATGGAGAGAGTCTTATTAGATATCCATTAATAAAAGGTGAGCATATTAATTATCAAAATTAGTAATAAATATCCACAAATAGTGCAACTTTTGTGGATATTTATGATACAAAATATAAAGAAAAGGAGTGAAAAAATGGATTTAACTATTGATGTTGAAGATTATAAATTAAATGTGAGGGCTACAGTAATAATTGAACATAATGGAAAGATTTTAGTACATAGAAATGTAAATTCTAACCATTATGCTTTAATTGGAGGAAGAGTTAAAATTGGAGAGGACTCAGAAACTACAGTAAAAAGAGAAGTTATGGAAGAATTAGGCAAAAAAATAGAGGTTATTGGATATGTTGCAACAATAGAAAATTTTTTTGAAATGAAAGGTTCTAAATACCATGAGATATTATTTGTACATAAAGCAGAATTTGTTGATGAGGAAGATAAAAAAATAGAGTATACTTTAAAAAATATTGAAGGAGAGGATTGGCTTAAATATGAATGGTTAGACATTTCTAAAATCGATGAATATCCATTGCTTCCAACATCAATAAAAAGTGTATTAAAAGAAAATAAATTTCCTGTTCACAAAATTAATAAAGACATTTAACTTTTTTTATAAAACTAAACTATGATGAAAGAAATGAGGAGAATTATGGCAGAATTTTGGGATATATATGATGAAAATCGAAATAAAACAGGTAAGTTAGCAGAAAGAGATGGATACGAATTTAAGGATGGGGAATATCATGTTGTCGTAACTGGAATAATTTTCAATTCAAAATACGAAATATTGATAAGTAAAAGAGCTTCTTGGAAGAAATATGGAGGACTATGGGAATGTAATGGTGGTTCAATATTAGCAGGAGAAACAAGCTTGGAAGGAATTTTAAGAGAATTAAAAGAAGAACTAGGGATAGCGTTTACTGAAAAAGATGCAATTTTTTTGAAAGAAGTTAAAAGAGATAAAAAAGTACCAGACTTTAAAGATTTATGGATATTTCAAAAAAATATTCCAATTAATGAGATTACATTTCCTGATGGAGAGGCAACTGAAGCTAAATGGGTTACAATTGAACAATTTATTAATATGTATAATAATAAAGAAATTGTTCCAACAATTGATTTTGGAGAAGAAGAATACAAATTAGCTGTTGAAATTCTAAAAAAGAAAAAATTAGAAAGATATTATGATAATACAGAAGCAGATACTCCAAAGAAAAATGTAAAGTATTTTGTAGATAATATAAGTCCAACTTTTGGGAAAGCAATTGATATTGGCTGTGGAGATGGTAATGATTCTGTTTATTTAATAAAAAATGGATGGAGTGTTGTTTCAATTGATAAAGAAAATGTAGGAGAAAGAATTTCAAAAAGGCTAGATGCTGAAGAACAAAAAAGATTTAAGTTTCAACAACAAAATTTTAATGATATGAAATTGGAAAAAGTAGATCTAATTGTTGCTAATTATAGTTTGCCGTTTTGCAATAATGAAAAAATAAATGATGTGTGGAGAAATATTGTAAATAGCATAAGAACAAATGGTTATTTTGTTGGAAACTTTTTTGGAATAAAAGATTCTTGGAATAAAGCTGAATCTAATATGACATTTTTTACAAAAGAGCAGGTACAAAATTTATTTGATGAATTTGATATTATTAAATTTAACGAAGTAGAAAAAGAAGGTTTAACAGGTCTTGGAAATATGAAGTATTGGCATATTTTTAATGTTATTGCAAAGAAAAAATAATTAAAAAGCACTATATAGCAAAATGTAGTGCTTTTTTGTATGCTATTTTCCTAATATTGGAAAAAATTAAAACAAAATAATAAAAATGCTTGTAAAAAAATGTAAAATATGGTATAAAGAAGGTGCAATTTGTCGAATTTTAATATTACAATAATTTGTATTTATATAGATTAAAATTTAACAAAGTTAATAATTTGTATACATGTCGTACGACGTACGATAATTACTTTAATGTAGGAAGCTTAAATAAGTTTGTATACAAGGAGGTGAAAAATATGAGAATGAAATTATATTTTACATTAGAAAATGAAAAAATGCCAATTGATTATAGAAGAAGCATAATCAGTTTTATAAAATTGTCATTATCTGAATATAGTGAAAATGAATTTAAGAAGTACTATAACCAGAAAGATAATATTATAAAACCTTATGCTTTTTCTATTTTCTTTAGACAACCACAGATTAATGGGCAAGAGATTATATTAGAAGACAAAAGATTTGAAATGAATATGACAATAGAAAATTATGAAACAGCTATTACGATATATAATGCATTTAATCATCAAAAAAATAAGAAGTTTTTAATTAATCAGAATTCATGGATATTACAAAATATTGTACTTATACCAGAAAAAGAAATTAAAGATAATAAAATAGTTATAAAATTTCAAGCACCATTATGTGTTCGTAAAAGAGAAGAAAATAAGGATTACTATTATTCTTTTGAAGATGAAAAATTTGAAGAAACATTAAAAATGAATGTTAAAGAACAATTGAAAATAACAACTATTCCAGCAGAATTAGTAGATACACTAAAAATTATTCCAATTAAAGCAAAAAAAGTAATTATAAAATTTTATGAAAAACAAATAGAATGTTCAACAGGAATTTTTGCATTAGAAGGAGATATAGAACTTTTAAGTTATTTATATAAAGCAGGGATAGGAAGTAAACATAGTGTAGGATTTGGGATGTTCCAAATTGTTTAAAAGGAGGTGCAAAATTGAAGATAAAAGTATACTTAAATGATTGGTTTTATAATGTTGGGATCGTAGGATTTTTAAGAATTCTTGAAGATAATGAGGATGAATTTGCGATTAGAAAAAATAATTATATTGAGTTTGATACAGAAAGTTTAAGAAATTTTCACAAATACTATTTTAATTATTTTTTCAAAAAATATAATGTTGCAGAAAGTGTAAAAAATAGAACAAAGAATTCATTTGACTATTTGGAAAGTAATATAGATGTTGAGTTTGAGGATAAAGATAGGGAAAAAGAGCGAAAAGATAAGATAAAATCAAATAAAAAATATATTAAAGAAGCAATAAAAAGGCAATTAGATAAAATAAAAAAAATTGACGAAATTATATATGAAGAAATGAAAGAACAATATGAACAAATTGATAAAGTAAATACAAACCAAGAAATTGTGGAAATAAAAGAAAAATTAATTTCTGATGAATATAAAGCTTGGACTTGTAATAAGTGTTATAGAAGGTCTTTGTTTTCGAATTTACGATTTAAAATTGGAATATATTATGAAGATATTTATACATTGCCTAGAATGATATATAATGCTAAGTCAATTGTATCTATAAAACAAGCTTTATACTGCTATAATCAAATGAACGTAAACAGCATTACTAATGATACTACTTCATTGAAAATGTATGACTTAGTTATGGCGCGAAAAGAAAATTCGGATTTTGCATATAAGAATAATTTGGGCTGCTTTCAAAAATGTGTATTCAAAATGGTTTGTGAAGCAATGAATTGTGTCATATTGCACACTTCCGATAGAAAATTAAGTAAAGAACAAGAAAAAACATTGATGGGAATAATACAAAATAATAAAGGAATAATATTAGCTACAAGAAATAATTATATGTTGTTCAAGTATTACCATGGATTAGCGAAAATAGAAAAGGAAAAAGTAAAAAAAGCAAAATATTATATTTATTACTGTTATTTTAAAATAAAACATAGTTTAAGCTTTGCACAAATATAATTCAAAAACAAAACACAACCATGTTTCTGATTAAAGAAATATTTCCAGAATGCTATATGTGGATTGAAAAACTAATAAAATAGCATTAGCTAAATTATTGGTTTATAGTGTAGTTATTATAGGAGTATATGTAAAATGAAAGTATTATTAGTAAATTTATGGCGCATGATAGATGCAAAAGGTGGAGCAGAAAAAGTATTTTGTAATATGGCTAATGCAATGGCGGAAAGAGGTTTTGAGGTAGTTGGTGTTTGTGTAGACAACAAAAAAGGCTAACCTTTTTATCCATTGGATAAACAAGTCAAGTTTATTAATGCGGGAATAGGCTTTAAAGCATCATTAGATGTATTCCAAAAATTAAAAACTTTTTTTATCATAGA
>ERZ827168.2525-NODE-2525-length-20996-cov-5.409102_pt1 | contig 20996 bp, 14 predicted proteins | sample MGYA00519868_ERZ827168 | MGnify/ENA primary metagenome ERZ827168 (study PRJEB31778, sample SAMEA3449271) | human gut metagenome | biome: human gut; feature: human-associated habitat; material: faeces | place: United Kingdom | collected 2010/2012 ...
CTATGTTCCTAATTTTCAGTGAAATATTTATTTGCTTATATCGAACTCACGTTAAAATAAACAAAGAGTTTTGTGTAAAAACTAAAATGACTGTTTTCAAAAGTTACAGATTGTAACTATAACGCTAAAAAGGGTCGTATCAAACTTTGTATTAAGTGATGATATGGCCCTTTCTTTTGTTTCTTACGATGCACAATTTACGCTAATCATCATTTAAAAGCATTTACATTTCGGCAAACTCACGTTATTATGTTCTTGTGGACTGTTTTTATGTGAAATATGTTTGGTTCATAATGTTAATTTTACTAAATTTGCAAAATTATTATTCCCGCCGACTCTCGGCTCCACCATAACATTGATGCTGTCTCACTGACGCCGACCGGGATTCCTTAAAAATAACACTCTATGACCGTAATTCTCAGAACTCTGTTTCTGGTTTTTCTTATAGTTTTATCCACCGCAGTGCGTTCGCAGGACGACAATACGGTGTTTACTCTCGTGCGTGATGTGTCGGAACTGAAAGAGGGTGATGTACTGGTTATTGTCAACAAGGTTGCGGGAGTGGCGTTGAGTACAGAGGCGAGTTCTTCTGTAAGTATTGCTCCTGTATCTGTTGAAATAGCCGGTGATGATGTAATCGTAAACGAAAAAGTACAATTCTTTTATCTTAAAGGATCAAGTTCTGCATGGAGGTTCTTTACAGGAAGCCAATATCTTACAACAACATCAAATGCTGCTTTATTTTTACAGGAGACTTTGACAGATTATACCAAAACCAAAATAACGATTGATTCAAATACAGGAGAAGCTGTAATAGATTTCCTGAAGTCTGGTGAAGTAGGATATAATTCAGATCGTGGGATATTTAAGTGTTATGAATCTTCATTGCCAAACAATGGGGAAGTCTGTCTTTACAAAGGCTCTGCCATCCCTCATTTCCCAACTTCTCTCATTCTCAACGGCGATACTCAGGATTCCGACAACAGCGATGTGATAACCTCTTATCTTAATACGACGGTTGACCAAGTGACGCTTCAGCGCACCTTTGTCGGTGATGGAGGTTGGTACACCCTTTGTCTGCCTTTCGCTCTTACGGCCGATGATATAGCCACACAGTTCCAAGGCGCCGACTTCCAGGAGTTCACCGGCGTTACCATGAATGCCGATAATACGTTCAATCTTGAATTCCAGTCTGTTTCACAGACTCGGGCCGGAGTGCCGTATCTCGTACGCCCCATTAAGGATACGGAAATAATCAATCCTGTATTCACAGACAAACTGATTTCCGAAGCAAAGCCCGTTACTGTCGTACATGCTCTTCAGACAGAACCTTTATCCGAATACAGTTTCACAGGAATATACAACTCTACGGATCTTTTCACTGTCGATCCGTCTGCAAACCAGACCATCCGTTTTGTTAATGCTGACGGTACGCAGCTTGTAAGGCCCATTAATGATGGTACCAAACTTAAAGCCACAAGAGCATACGTCAAATTGCCATCTGCTGATACAAAAGCCATGATACGACATCACGAAGGAGAAACTGACGGCATACAACATACTACGAGTGACTCACAGTCAGCTCATGCCGGTGTTTATGACCTTGGTGGACGTTACGTAGGACCGTCTGCCGAAGGACTTGAGCGTGGCGTTTACATCGTGGACGGAAGAAAAATCATGATAAAATAACAATACACAATAGAATCTATGAAGAAACTTTATGAAGTCCCCACTGTTTTTCTGCTCCGCATCCCGGCACATCTGCTGAGCGGTTCCGGTTCTGCCGTAACAGAGGGTGGAGGCAGTCTGCCTGACGGCGGTGGTGAAGGCTCTGCCGGTGACGGACGCGCCAAAGAGAACAGTGATACATGGAATAGTTGGAATAAATGATGCGCACATCCTCCGTCGGGACGGGTGGGTCTGCCCCTTGGCGCTGGCCGTTCCCCGACCGATGAGTTAATAATGCGTGACACAGTTTATTTTACACTACCCACATCCTGCGTTTTGTCTTTACACAAATTCCCGCACATCGTTGCATAGCTTTTCTGATAAACGGCCTCAGAATATTTGTCGCGACACTCCTGCCGCACAACATTCTGGGGCCGCCTTATTATAGTTACATTATTAATTCCTCTGTTGTTGTTTCTTCATGAATAATATTCTTAATATCTCTTTGTAGATTTTTCATGAGTAATCTATATTGCAATATGCTGTTGTGTATAAATCACAAAGCCATCCAATATAAAGATAGTCTGGCATATATAAAATATAACAATTTATTACTCCTGTCCCATCTCAAAACAAACACAAGGCCAAACTTAAACTAAACTCCAATCCACCTCCAATGCATCTCCAATTTAATTCCAATCTAACTCCAATTTAACTCTAATCCGTCCATGTCATGCCTCCGGCATATCCACTTCCTCATTTTAACGCCATAACTCTTGCCCGTTACTCTCTTTCATATTATTTTTGCATCATGAAGTATCTGTATGTGTCCATCGGCTTCGTATCCGTGGTTCTTGGTGTCATCGGCATTTTCTTGCCGGTCCTGCCCACCACGCCCTTTCTTCTGTTGGCCGCCGCCATGTTCTTCCGCGGTTCGCCACGCGCATACCGTTGGCTGATGAATCATCCTCGCCTCGGTCCCTACATAAAAAGTTTCCGTGAGGATAAGTCCATCCCCTTGCGCATAAAGGTCATTGCCATATCCACCCTTTGGCTCACAGCCATCCATTGCGTGCTCTTCATCTTTCCCTGGCTCTGGCTCAAACTTGCAATGATACTCCTTGCCACCGCCATCACCCTATATATCCTCTCCTTCAAGACACGCTGCCGCTGACACCTGCATCCCGTTATTGTCGCAGCTGTCTTGTTGTTACTTCATTCCAGAATTTAAGATATATACCCAACAGAAACACAATCTATAATTATTCAATATCTTACTTATTTTTTTTCTGTTTCAATATATGTAAAGCACAGGTGTGTGCATTGCATAAATATGCAAATCCAGAACTGCTGTTGCATATTTATTCATCGTCAACTTCGCGAGAGTTAAATATTTTCGAGCAAGAGCATCCTCTGGCGCAAATTCGCGAGTTTTGAGAGGTTTTGTTATCTGCTTGACAGACAGTGGTTTACGCAGTCTGGCAATTCGATAGTGTGTTCATGGCTTTGCGAAAGAGCCTGTTTAAGGCCCTGATACAGGCTTTATCAGGCCATGATATGGTGCATTCCGGGCTCTGATATGGTGCATATCATAGGCTGAAAGAGCCCGTTTTCAAGGCCGTCTGTTTTTTGTGCAGTTATGAGGAAAAAAGAGCTGATGTAGAAAAGGCTCTTTGGCTGACCGCGACGGGGTAGCTTTAGGGTCGTCGTTTTCTATTTTTAGAAAAATTTTTGTCAAAATTTTTTACTGTCGGAAATTGCATAAATATTCATTTCCGTGTGGTTAAGGCTTTTTTGTTGGGAGCGGGGAAGAGGCTTCACTGATGCCGCGCGACACGTTGACTGCGCTTTGTCGTATGGTGTGACATGGCATGTGGCACAGTCGCGTGTGTCGCGCGGCAGATGGAGTGGGGCTTGTGGCGCCGCCGGCAGACGGTCACCAGTTGTCTGTTCTGAACGGCACTACGGGCAGGCCCGACGCGCCGTGCAGATTGCCGGGCATGAAGTCGCGGAAGCAGTAGCGCACTGCCACGGGATGTTCGACGCTCTTCGACGATACGGCTATGGACGCGTTGCCCACTATGCGCACCTCGTCGGCGGGATGGAACACGCGGTCGTCGCCTGCCACCTCGAAGCCCGTGATGCCACGGTCGCGGCTGAAGCCACCCGACACGTGGTCGAACGTAAGAATGGCGGTGCTGCCTTCGGTGCGCATATCCCTGTAGCGCGGTCCCTCGCACGGCAGCCATGAGTGGCCGTAACACCTGTTTAGTGCCGTCAGGGCGAGGCGCATGCCCACCTCACGTTTCTTTTTCGGATGAATCTGTCCGCACTCGTAAGGCTCCACAAGATCATTGGTGGATATGCAGGCAGAGTTTGGTATGAGTCCGGCCGAGCGGTGCTGCTGCTCGCGAAGGAACGGACCGCTGCCGCCGTAGCCCTCGTATGGCACTATCTCGACGCTGTAGAATGGTATGTCGCCAAGGCCGAGTTCCTCTCTCCACGACTTCACCATGAGTGCCAGACGGTCGGCGTATGTCCGGTAGCTGCCGGTGTTCGACTCACCCTGATACCAGATTATGCCTTTGTATGTATAGGATGCCACGGGGTGGAACATGGCGTTGTACATGAGCAAGGGGCGCGACCACTCCTGCTCCTTTTCCACATCCTCGCGCTTGAGACTTATGTCAGGGAATTCCTCGAGCAGGCTGCGCTTCATCCAGTTCTCCACTCTCGAGCCGCCGTAGGCGCACACCACCACGCCCACAGGCACGTCGAGCGCACGGCTCAGCGTCGTGGCGAAGTGGTAGGCCGTGGCACTGAACTCGGCGGCGTTACGCGGTTCAGACCTCATCCACCGTCCGCCGCACGAGTCGGCAGGCTGCCAGCTCTGTGTCTTGGGTACGGTGAAGAGGCGCACGTCGCGGTTCTCGCCTGCCCGGAGTATTGTCTCTGTGCTGTTCTCCACGGGGCAGTTGTCGAATCCCCGCAGCGGCATCTCCATGTTGCTCTGCCCCGACGCGAGCCACACCTCGCCCACGAGCACGTCGTCAATGGTCAGAGGCTCGCCGTCGTCGAGTGTCAGCGTGTGCGGCTTGTGATCGGCCTGCGGGGTGCGTATGGTTACGGTCCAGCGTCCGTCGTCACCCGCTTTGCACTTCAGTGTGCGTCTGTCCCACGACGCTTTTATCTTTATCGTCGCACCTTTGCGCGTTGTCGTTCCGCTCAGGCGCACGTCGCTGTTCTGCTGTATCACCATGCCCGGCGCTATGAGCGGTGCGGTTTTTATTTTCGCATAGGCTCCGCAGTGCGGCATGATGGCTATGGCCAGCGCGGCCATCAATGATGTTCTGTGCATGATTTCGGGTTTATATGTTGGGCGTGTCCCATGTCTTTGTCTCGTTGCAGTGTATGGTGAGTTTCTGACTGCCGCAGGTCATGACGAAGTCGCCTTCCTCAAGAGTCCATCGGCCGTCGGCTCCGACAAACGCAAGATCAGAAGCCTTGATGCTCATCTTCACTGTGCGGCGTTCGCCCGCCTTCAGCTCCACCTTGCCAAACTGGCGCAACCGTCTGTTGTCGGGCGACAGACTTGCCACCACGTCCGACGAGTAGAGCAGCACGGGTTCCTTTCCGTCGCGGTCGCCGGTGTTGGTGATGTCGATGCTGAACGTCAGAGTGTCACCGGCACCGAAGTCGGTCTTGTCGGCGCGCAGGTTGTCGTAGGCGAACGTCGTGTAGCTCATGCCTGCGCCGAAGGGCCACTGCACGTCTATCACGGCTTCGTAGTTGTAGTTGCCGTCCATCTGTCCCATGTTCTCACACGGCTTGTGGTCGTAGGTGGTCAGCGAGTTAGGATGACTCGGATAGGTGAAAGGCAGCTTTGCCGAGAAGTTGCTGTCGCCTGCAAGCAGCGAGGCGAGGGCGTCGCCACCGTAGTTGCCTGGCAGCATGATATCTATCACCGCCTTTGCCAGCGGCACAATGTCGCTGATGATGCGTGGGCGTCCCTCGTTGAGTATGAGCACTACGGGCTTGCCCGTTGCGGCGAGAGCCTTCACCAGGCTGCGCTGTGCGTCGGGCAGCCAGAGGTCGGATATGTTGCCCGGAGTCTCGGCATAAGATGTCTCGCCTATGCACGCCACGATTACGTCGGCATCGCTTGCGGCGTTCACGGCAGCCTCTATGTCTGTCGTTCCCATCTCGTCTATCTTTCCGCCTTTCTTGTAGCTCACGCCCTCCACGAGCTTCACGTTGTCGCTTCCGAAGCGGTTGCACATGGCTTCGTATATGGTGTTGTACTGCGCTGCACACTCGTCGGCCTTGTCGCCCTGCCATGAGTACGACCATCCGCCGTTGAGGCAGCGCATGGAATTGGCGTTGGGGCCGGTGAGGAGTATTCTCGTTCCCTCGCGCAGAGGCAGCGTGTTGTCGTCGTTCTTCAGCAGCACCTGCGACTCAGTGGCGAATGTGCGCGCCTCGTCGGCCCACTCCTTGCAGCCGAAGTCAGGATAGTCTGCCGGCCGGGTGTCGGGACGATTGAAAAGATTAAGACGGTATTTCAGTCGGAGTATGCGTCGCACGGCGTCGTCTATGCGGCTCATGCTCACCTTGCCTTCGTTCACGAGCTCCTTCAGGTCGTCGCAGAAACTGACGTCATAGGGCACCATCGACATGTCGATGCCGGCGTTTATGGCTATGCGTATGGCGTCCTTCTTAGTGGCGGCTATGTGGTCGCGTACGCACAGATTGTTGATGTCGGCCCAGTCGGTCACAATCATGCCGTCCCAGTTGAGGCCCTCCTTCAGCCAGTCGGTGAGCAGAGTCTTGTTGGCATGGAACGGAATGCCCATGTTGATGGACGAGTTGGGCATGAGCGTCAGTGCTCCGGCACGCGCCGCATGGAGGAAAGGCATGAAATATTTCTCGCGCATCTCCCTCTCGCCCACGGCCGACGGAGTGCGGTCGCGACCTGTCACGGGCACACCGTAGGCCATGAAGTGCTTCATGCAGGCAGCCACGTTCTCAGGTCCTATGTGGTTGGGTCGTCGCCCTGGAATCCTTTTACCGCCCGGCTTCCCATCACAGCGTTGACGTAGCAGTCCTCACCGAACGACTCCCACATGCGCGGCCACACCGGATTGCGCCCGAGGTCCATCACCGGAGCGTATATCCACGGTATGTCGCATGCGCGCGACTCGTAGGCACACACTTGTGAAACGCGGTAGGGTATGGCGCGGTTGAAGCTCGCCGCCTGGTTTATCGGTTGCGGGAAGAGCGTGCTGCCGAGCGTGTAGGTGGTGCCGTGTATCTGGTCGACACCATAAACACACGGTATGCCGATGGCTTCCATCGACATCTTCTGAATCTCGGCTATCGACTCAGCCCATTTCTCCTTGGTCTGCGCCACGCTGAGCGGAACGTTCAGAATGGAGCCTACCTTATACTGGCGGATGATGGTGTCGAGCTTCTCGCGGCTCAGTCTGAAGTCATCGGGTGAGCTCCAGTCGGTCACCACATCGACCGTTATCTCGCACATCTGACCTATCTTCTCGTCGAGAGTCATGCCGGCGAGCGTTTTCTCCACTTTTCGTTCTATTTCCTTGTCTTGCGGTATGGCGGGCTTTACGGCCGTCTGCGCCATGACCACGGCAGCCATTGCTGAGGTTGCTGTCATAATGATCGTGCGTTTATTCATATATTCCGAGTTTATTCCAAATCCATTCACACCATTCGTCCCATTGTTCCTGATACCAGTAATGACCTGTCTGCAGGTAAGGCTTGAACTCCTTCGGTGCCTTCACCGCATTGTAGGCAGCCTGCATTGAAGTAGGCGGACACACTTCGTCGTTGTATCCCCAGCTGAACCAACCGGGCACCGTGATGCAGCGCGCGAAGTTCACCACGTCGTAGTGGCGTATGTTCTCAATGGTCTTGTCTGACGGTTTCGTGTCGTAATAGTAATAATGCGGCCATCCGCCAGCCCTGCCTTTGAGAAACGCCTCGTGGTCGCACAGGGCTGGATGCACGGCTGCATAGCACGTCACGCGGCTGTCAAGTCCGGCTGCCATTATCGAAAGTGCGCCGCCCTGGCTCGAACCTGTCACTCCGAGAGCCTTGTGGTTGTATTGCGGCAGTTGGTCGATGAAGTCGATGGCACGTATCACGCCGAGCACCACGCGGCGATAGTAGAACGATGTGGAGTTGTCGGTGTTGAAGCGGTAGTACTCGCGCAGCGCGCCGTCGGCAAGCCGGTCGTACACGTCCTGGCTCATTGTCACCGGTATGCCGTGTATGCCTATCTCCAGAGTTATGGCTCCTTTGGATGCCGTATAGGTGTCGCCCGAATAAGGACGCACGCCTGCTCCCGGCACACGCAGCAGGGCCGGATATTGTCCTTCGGCCTTAGGCATGCAGAGTATGCCGTAGATGCGCGAGCCGTATTGCTCGTTCTGGAAGCTCACTTCATACACGTTCACCTTGTCGGTGCAGCGTTCGGGCAGCAGACGCATGCGGCTGTCGAGCGGAGTCTGGCGCGCCTGACTTATATTGCGTTCCCAGTATGCCTTGAAGTCGGTCGGCATCTGCGCCGCCGCTTCTATCTTCTCCGGGGCGAAGGCCACCGTGGCGAGTCCCTCGTATGTGCGTCCCCCGGAGTGGGCACGCACCTTGCAGCGATAGTATCCGGGCTTGTCCATGCGTCCGGTCAGCCGGCATGCGCCGTCCTTCAGCCTTACGTTCTCCTTCTTCACGTCGGCGTACATCACCGGTCCGAGCTCATAGTCGATCACGACATCGCGCAAGAGGTTCTGCGCCTTGTACACCGACACGGTGAATTCGCATTTCTCTCCGAGCCCGTAGTTCCAGTCGTCGTGGTCGGGCGACACCATTACTGTGATTTCGTTGCCCTTAATCTGTGCAACGGTGCGGCATTGCCATGTCATCAGAAACAATATGGCAATGACAATAAAAAATCTGTCTCTTATCATTGTGTTTTTGTTTTTAGGTTTATCCAATATGCAAAGTTAGTTTTTATGCTTTGATAATTATTGTATTATTTTTGCAAAATTGTGTACAATTATGATTGTCGGTGTGATGGCATGGTGTGTTGAATATTGATGAATACCGATTTCCTTGGAGTATTGCAGACGCTCAGCCGTCTTGCGGGGCTCGCGGTCATGGTGGTTATGTGTCTGATGTGTTGGTTATTATTGTGCCGGTATGCGGCGGTGCCGGCATGAGAACGAGACTCACGCTACGTCCGACTGTCGGTATGAGTCAAACCGATACGGGCGGACTTTCAGATTGTAACCGGATTTTGAACTTCCCCTCAGAGTTTCCTGATATACCCCGAAAAATAAGCGCGTATTTGCGAACAGACTTTCCTTCGGACGCAAATACGCGAATTATGAGAGGTTATTATAACGTGTTGAATATCAATGATTTATGTTTAATGGGTATTTTGTCGCTTTGCGAAAAGGCCCATTTCGGCTTGCGAAATAGCCCATTTTGGGGGCTGAAAAGCACCATATCGCACTGCGAAATGGGCTTAATCGCACTGTGAAATAGGCTATATCAGAAAACGAAACTGACTTTTCCGGACTACGTTATGGGGTATATCAAAATGCGGTATTGTCCGAAATGTCATCTGTTATGTATGATTTAACGTTCGTTTACTCCTCTTTTGTGAAAATATTTTGTCAAAAAAATGTCAAGAAAAATTGTAAGTACGTCCCGTGAGTTTTCATTAATAAACAGGATGTCTGCCTTTAAAATCACTGACATTACCCTTTAAAACCGGTGATTTTATCCGTTAAAGATATTGATGTCGTCCTTTAAAAATACTGATATTATCCTTTAAAGATGATGATATCCATATTTAATGATAATGATGCTTTACTAAAAAAAATAATGATATATCCCTTTAAAGATATTGGTGTCTTTCTATAAATAAGCTGACGTTTGTCGTGGGTAAAGATGTGGAAAGAATGAGCCTTTGTTTCGGTAATGTTTTTATCATTTTCATCCACCGCTTTTCCTGTTGGCCGTTCGTTGCCATTATCTGTAGCGTGATGCTTGAAAAGAGAAAGCCGTGCCAAGGCTCTACGGTGGAGCGTGGCACGGCTTTGTATGTCGTCATGGGTCGTTATGACCGGCAGTCGTCGCAGTGTGTTGTTTTATGTGCGGGACGGTGTCGGTATGTCTTTATGCCCGTGTGGTCATTTCACTATTACTTTGCGGGTCGTTCCGTCGGCCTTGCGTACTATGTGCAGACCTTTTGCTGACGGGCTGACAACCTTACCCGATATGTCGTAGTGGGTCTCGTGGCCGTTCGTGTCGGTCGTTACGCTTGTTATGCCGCTGAGGTTTGCCTCCTCAATATTGTTGAACTGCTTCCATCCTTCGGCGGTTCTGTAAGCATCTGCGCTGCCTACCGGAACAGTGAGTTTGCACATGTATGGCATGAATCCGAAGAAAGTGTCGTTGTAATATGTGTGAATATATTCGGAATAGAGCATGTCGCATGCCGGCGGTACGGCGGCAGACGATGTCATTTCTTTCAGATTGTTGCAATAGTAGAATATCTGTGAGCCCATGCTTGTCACTTCTGCTGGGATGGCTACCGACTGCAGTGCCGAACATTCGTAGAACAGATAGCTTTCGACTCTCTTGAGTGATGCCGGTAGATCGACGTGTGTCAGACTGCTGCATTCCCTGAATGCGCCTTGTCCTATCTCCTCTATGCCCTGCGGCAGGTTGATGCTTGTGAGGCCGCTGCAATAGCCGAATGCTCCGCTTCCTATCTTCTTGAGTGATGACGGCAGGACGACGCTCTTAAGGTTGTATTGTGAGCCGAATATCGAAGAGGCCAGCGCGGTGGTGCCTTCGGCTATCGTGATGCTTGTGTTCTCAGGCATCGTTCCTTTATAAGCGTATGCTATTTTGCCAAGATAGAGCAGGCCGTCGGGCTGTGAGTCATACCATGCCGTTCCTTCGAATGCGCCTCCGCCGATGTTTGACAGCTTGTCGGTGTCAATGTTGATTTCGGACAGGAGGGTGCAATAGTTGTATGCGTAGTTGCCTATTGATATTCCTTCAATCTCTTCATCGAGGGCTCTCGCCGCATTATCGGGCGCTCCGATTGTCACGGTTTTCAGTTTATCGCAATTGGCGAACGCGTAGTCGCCGATATATACCTTGTCGTAAGGAACCGTAATGCTTGTCAGCGTCTTGTTGCCGTAGAATACGTAATCGTTCACGAAGTTGCAAGGAATGACGATGTCGCCTTCGAGCAAATTGCCGTCTATGTATATGTCATTTTTGGTGAATATGTTGGCACCCTGCTCGTTGAATCTTATTCCGCACCAGCCGGCAAGGTTTCCTTCGTAGGTTGTCTTGTTCAGGTATGAACCTGTGTAGAATCCCAGTCTCTCAACAGTGCGCATGCGTGCTCCCAACGTCACGTTTCTTAAATTGTAGCAGCCCCAGAATGCCTCTTCGCCTACATATTTCGCTCTCATTACGAGGTCGGTCAAGCCTGTGCATCCTGCGAATGCGTTGCGGCTTATGCTGTCCACTGTCTCCGGTATGGTGAGCGATTTAATGCCTTTGTATCCTGCGAAGGCACACGTTTTTATTGTCGTTACGTCTCCCGGGATGGTTAGGTCCTGAATCAGTTGCTCCTTGGCAGAGCCGGAGTTGACGTAGAATTCGCTGGCGTAGCTCAGCGGGCAGGTGTCTTCCATATAGCTTTCGGCGTCATTGGTGATACTGAGCCATGAGTTAAGGTTGCCGTTGTAATATACCTTCTTTAGTTTCTTGCAATTCTGGAATGCTCCGTCCCCGATGTATTTCACTTTGTCGCCGATGTGTATTTCCTGTAAGCCTTTACATTCGGAGAAAGCTCCTTCTTCTATCGTTTCCACGAGGTCGGGCAGTGTGAATGATTCCAGCGCGGAACACCATTCGAACATATGGCCGTTTATTTTTGTCGTTCCTGACGGCAGCGTGATGCTTGTCAGTGAAGTACAGTTGCTGAAAACGCTGGATCCTAAAGAGTCAACCGACTCCGGAATTACGAGGCTTGTGAGCGATAGACATCTGTAGTATTTGTATATCATTTTATATCAATTAATTACGTGTTAAACGGTAGAAAAGTGAAGCCGTAGATTCTATGAGCGATAAAAAAGTCGAAGATTTAACACTTTTAACTTTACGAAACCGCAAAAAACACTAAAATGTGCAGAATTTGAGTTGTTATTATGACTTAAAGTGGATGTTTCCTTCGATGGAGATTTTAAACTGCGACGGTCTGTCGCAGTTTTACTTTGGACAACCTACCAGCTTTGATAAGTAAGTTCAGAGACGATGTTTAGACCATATTACATTTCGCGCGTGTGAATACGTCAAGAGGGGAATCGCGAACTGCTACCAATTCAGTCGTGTTACGGATGTGCAAGAGGGGGAAATAAGCTATCGGATAACAACTTCGGAGCACAAACTGGTGTCAATTTGCTATTTCGGCATCTATTTTATAGTTAAATATATGTAAAAACGTATCATAATTACGGAAGTGAACGATAAATGCAGTTTTAGTTTCAAAAATTATTTGTATTTTTGTAGCAAAATTACGCTAATAGATAAAATATTGCGATATGATACGAGATTTTTGGGTAAAGAACTATCTTTCCATTCGCGACAAGCAGGAATTAAGCTTTGTGGCCAAGGGACCATCTTCGGAACTTGTCACCGAAGTCGCTGATGGTGTGTTCTTGTACAAGTTAGGCATCCTATATGGTTCAAACGCTTCGGGCAAGTCGAATATGCTGATAGCCATGAATGAGGTGTTCCGCCTGTTGGTCATGCCAAAGGCTGATGCGACAGTCGAAATTGGCGGTTGCATACCCTTTGTGCTTACCAAAAATGAGCCAACAGAAATGCACGTATCATTCTATGCCGATGGCACCCGATATGATTATGACGTCAAGTTCAACGGCAAGCACATTTTGAGTGAAGCCTTGTACTATTACCCAAATAAATCAAAATCGCTGTTCTATGAGCGCAGTTTTGTGGGTGAGAATGTACAGGCAGACATCAAGTTCGGTGCGAGTCTAAAACTGCAAGTCAAGACGCAGGAGAGCATCCGCGAAAATACACTAAACAACCACAGCGTGTTGTCCGTTTGTCGAAAGGCTGCCTTGAAAGAAGACATTGCTCCCTTCAACACGCTTCACGCATGGATTATGTCCAATTATCGCGACGTGGACGGCGATGTAGAAAAGGGACTCGTTGAAATTTTGAAGGATGCTTACAGCAATCCTAAGAAGCGTAAGTTTTATAACACAATGCTTCAGAAGGCCGACTTGAACATTCTGGAATATCGTCCTGTCGTTGAAGACCGCATTGTGCCCAATGATTTCCGCGAGCGTATCCAGAAGGAGAATATCCCCGAGGAGATGAAAGATGTCCTGTTGAAGCCTACTACAGATTCCATTACCTTCTTGAACCATTCCGACAATGGCGATTTTGATATTCCCCTCAGATGGCAGTCAAAAGGTACTCAGAAGTACATCCGCATTCTCGATGCATTATACGACTTGATAACAAGTCCTCACGTGTATTATCTTGATGAACTGGGCGAGGATCTGCACAACGACTTGTTGTACTACTATCTCAATGTCTTCATCTTTAACTCTGACAAGTCGCAATTGGTTATCACGAGTCAGGAGACCACTCTCTTGTCGCAGGATATGATTAACGAGAACAGAGGTGTGGTGTGGTTTGTTGAGAAGAACAAAGAGACTGCTTCATCCGAATATGCCCGTGGCGACTCATTCGGCCTGCACAAGAACCTGTCGCTTTACAACTCTTATCGTATTGGACGATTGGGAGCCAAGCCCGAACTTGGTAGTATCTTTTTAAATCTGGAGGACTGATATGGGAAAGCTACGACAGAGAGCACTCATCTTGGGTGAAGGACCAACAGAATTCTTCTATTTCAAGTCTCTATGTGACGTGTTCAAGCGTCTGACCATCAAGCCCGACTATCCGAAGCATACCAACATCAAAGAACTGGATGTAAAGATAGCAGAGGGTGTGGCAATGGGTTACAGCCATATCTTCTGCATCATTGATATGGACACGAAGGACAAAGAGCCTGAGCGTTCACAATACCAAAAGTTAAAGGCAAAGTACGCCAAGCCTATCGACAAACCAAAGAAAGGTATCTACTGTGAGGTAGAGTTTTTCGAGACTCACCGCTGCACAGAATTATTCTTCCTCTATTATTTCCGTTACACCTCTCGTCCATACGAGACACAAGAGCCATTGCTCAAAAACCTCAACCAATGTGTGGAGTATCGGAAGACGATAGAGTTCTTCATCAAAGCCAAAGGACTTCATGGTTACTTTGAGCGCAATGGTGGTAGTCTTGAAAATGCTATGGTTAATGCCAATCGGTCAATGGATGAGAAGCAAAAGGAAGGTAGAGATTATACTTACTCCGAGTTGGGGAGGCTGATGAGAAGGTTAGACGAAGTACAATAGGGATACATTTAATTGTTAAAAATATGGAAGAAAATATATTAGAGACCATCTCAAGAAACTTGAAGCTATTATTAGCGAAGTATAACACACAAAGTGCGTTAGGTCACTTGTCGTTTCTGATGACGTGTATAACCAATGGTTCCGCTCAAGATGAATTGGGGAAATTGATTTCTCCTATGCGCCAACTATATTATCTTGCAGGCTTATTAGTGACACAAGAAAGTGACGGCACAGATGAAATTCAGTATTCAAAGGCTGATTGGGAGAAGATTGTTGGATATCTTATAGAGATTGAGAAAGAATATTACAAATTATTCCTTCCATCTACATCGGAAGAAGTGACCGAAGAATGGAAAAAGAAAGTTGGGGCGGCAATGCCAACGTTTTTGTCTTATTTTAATCTGGGACCACTGAATTATGAGGAACAAGTGATAGAGCAGATTCGTGGAACATTCACCACATTGGATGATGTGATTGTTGCCAAGACAGGACTAACAACGGAAGACTATCTGCAATTTTATGAAAATCTTGATGCTTGGTGCCAATATAATTTCCAGTCTTTAGGAATCGGCGCACCGCAATACCCATTGCGTGATAACTGGAGAGAATATACAAACATTAAGGTTGGTGTCATAGATGAAGCCCCAGAGGAGATAAAGCAAATAGGAGCAGAAAGGTTACCAATGATGACTTTGGTGGCCGACCCAGGTATCAAGTATAGATTCAAGGCAGAAGATTTGGCTACAAATGGTTTGTCGATAGACAAGGTTAATATCATTTTGTCACAATTCGCCATCAAGAGAGGAACGACAGACTTCTTGTATTATACAGGACAGAATCCGTTGGTTCTTCATCCAATAGTTGATTTGGAGAACGGGCTCTATCAAGTATTCGAGGAAAAGAGAGTTCTTCATGCCATCCTTTACAAACTTGACGAGATTTGTAAAGAGAAGGATAAGTCAAAAGCTCGACTGACACATAGTAAAGGTCATTATCTAGAAGATAAGATAGAGAATCTGTTCAGAAAATTCTTTGGCAAAAAAGCCGAGATTATCAATAACTATGTTATCGATAGTTGTGAACAGGATATTATAGTGCTTTGGAATGGACATATGTTTGTTATAGAAGCAAAAGCCTATACAAATAGGGAACCTTTCCGCAATGCAGATAAAGCCTTCACTAGGATTAAAGATGACTTTAATAGTTGTATTGGATATGCCTATAAACAATGTAAGCGAATTGAAAATAAGATGAAAGCGGGAAAACCGTTTGATTTACTTGATAAGAACGGTAACGTAATTAAGACCATTAATCCTGCGGATTATGATGGGAACGATTTCTATATCATAGTGAACCAAGAATCGTTTGGTCAGATTCAAGTGGATTTGTCAATGTTCTTACAAGTGGGAGAAGGTGAGAACTATCCATGGGCTATAAGATTTGATGACATAGAGGTATTCTTGCTGACATTAATCGCAAAAAAGAAAAAACCGCAATACCTCGTGGATTTCTTGATCATGAGAGAATATCTGCATGGACACATCATCTGTTCTGATGAATGTGAAATTTGTGGTGGTTATCTCACAGGAAAATTGACTCAGGACATGGCGGAAGGTGACGATATTATCACAACTGCTCCCGATTTAGCTTCTGTCTTTGACGACCAATACCGAAAAGGAATGGGATTCGAGAAAGAGAAGCATTGGAAGGAGAAACATGATGGAAAAACAATATTTTGGGGGTAATAAATGTAAGATTATAGAAATCGTTCTCAGCCGAAAGAAATTTTTTAAACAATAATTATCTCGGGCGGAAACTGCATCATTTCATCAGTTTCCGCCCGAAATGATAGAAATTTAATGTTATAGAAAAGTTACTCCATACACACGCAAAGTTAGTAACCATCATATTATTTCTGGTCGTAAACGAAAAGCATTAGCATCCACTCGCATTTGATAGAGTTTGATGTTCGGGTTTAGTTTTTCATGCGCATATTTTATCATCCATTCCCTTTCTGCCTTGTCTGTATTGACACCAATATAGATGGAATCAAAACATTCTCCTTTCAACGGCATATAATGGTGTATCTCACGCCAATCCCATGTCTCTTTAGGATGTTTGGCTTGTGCTGGGGTCAAGGCTGCGTACATAGCACAGGGTCTTGGCATGACTAATCTTACCTCCTGTTCATATTCCCATTCTTTTGCTTTTGTTTGCCATTGATAATTGAATAGTCCCATTGCGTTACAATACCCATTTGGACGTTCAATTATGCTCTTATATTGAACATCAAGAACAAAAGGTTGTAGGTATATTTCTCCAAACATTGGAGGAACGGATTGCATCACCTTGTCTAAGTCAAGCCCGATACAGACTCCTTTGTGATTATAGCAATAATGTGCCCACATGAGTATAGAGTCATTGATTTTCGACAAACTGCAAAGCCATGTGTCGTTACGAAGATTAAGAGCGTCGTTTTCTTCTTTTTCTATCCACCATTTCTCAGGTATCCATCCTTGTAGTTTATGTTTTGGCACCTTTGAGTAGTCAAGCAACTTGGGATGACAATCAAATGGATCATTCAGCTGAGAGGCATTGGCAAATTGAAGATTCTTGTTTCCAATCATACTTTTAGCCCCAATTATATCCAAATATTTGTATAGAATGCGAGCCATTAAACAAATAATTTTAAAATTGAACGAACTCAGAAATCCACTTCTAGAACATTTCCATTATCCCGAAGCCAAATCTTTGCATCTTCGTATGATGGAACTTGTATTGATACAATATTCCAAAATTCCGGAGAATGTCCTGATATTCGCAAATGGGCTAATTCATGTACAATCAGATACTCAATTACAAATACAGGAGCTTTGATAATGCGCCAACTGAAATTGACATTCCCTTTTGGGGTGCATGATGCCCATCTGTATTTCATGGTGTCAGTAACAGAGCATCCGTTGTAGTTTACACCTAACTTTTGAGCATATGACTTTGCCATTGGCTCTATTTTGGTGAGTGCATATTTTTTATACCAAGCCACGAATAGGTCATGGGCTCTTTCCTGATTGTTTTTTGAGATACGGAAAGAGAATCCGTCGTACTTAATTCCTCTTATATTCTCATTCACCACAAGCAATGTGCAGTTCCTACCCATGAGCATCATACTTTCGCCTGAAACAAATTCCTTCTTGCTTGGCTGAGTAGGATATTTATAGGAATCATTGACCTTTTCTTCAATCCAATCTTTTTTCTTTTCAACTATTTCCTGAATATGCGAAGCCGGAAAACCCTCTGGGGCTTTCACAATAACACGTCTGTCTCGTTCTACGAGAATACCAACGGTTTTTCTTCGCTTGCTGTATTCGATTTCGTAAACCATTATATTTCAGAGATAATAGTTAAATGTTTGGTTTTGGCTACTTCCATGATTCTTGTAATGATCTCCTGCCGTTTGGTAACAATACCAGGCATTGAGCAGAAATCAGGAGAAAGAAGAATTTTCTGTAGTTCACCTTTCAAATGATTTTGGGCTGGTGTACTGCTCCAAAAACCGAGAAGGCGAAGCTCTGTTTGCAATTTCTCAACTATATTGATAGTCAAGGCAACGCTTTTGCTTACCTCGTCTTCCGTCAAATCATAGTCGTTGTACAACTCCGATTTGAATATGCGGAAGAATGGCATTTGCCGCTTACGGTCAAGTCCATAGGTATTCTCTTTTTCACGGTCACGTATGCGTTGACGTAGTTTCTCTAGTTCTTCATATATCTTCTTCCAGTTACCCATAAAGTTCTTAAGAATCTCTTCAAGAGCCTTGGAGAAAGACGCAAAGAGTTCAGGGTCTTCATCGATATTTATCTCGATGTAATTCCTAATGGCATGTTCTGTTGCTGCCGCCTTTGTCTTTTCTGATTTGCGCTTTTTAACCTCTTCAGTAAACTTTTCGCTTATAATAGAGATTGGAGCAACCTTTTCTTCTATTCCTTTGGACTTCAGATAGACATCGGCAATGGCACGTAGTTTCTGCGGAATACCTTTCATACTAAATCGACCATCTCGAAGATGTTTCAGTGCCAAGGCATTTATCTCTGTAAATGATTTCCAGTCCATCAGATAGTCCAATGCCTCTTTTCGTGGGAGGACAGCGTTGAATGCCCGTGTGAACTCGCCATATAGCTTCAACCATTCTGCACGTGCATCTTCATCATAGAAGAGGTCATAAAAAGCATCCTCGTCTGTGAGGTCGGTCAACCCATTCTTCTTCAAAAAGTCCCAAATGGCAGCATGTGTGTTTTTGAGTTCTTTCAGAAGTTCTTCTTCATTAACGATGGTAGAAAGTGTTCCATCGGTCTCATCGGTGTCAACCTGACCTTGCTTCTCATCGTAGTAATCAATCGCTTTCTTTAGGTGATGACCTATGCCGACGTAATCCACAACAAAGCCGAAATCTTTGCCTTCTTCTCCCACACGGTTAGGACGAGTTATGGCTTGAAGGAGATTATGAGCAACAAGCACACGGTCAAGATACAGAACCTGTTCAATAGGCGCATCAAAACCAGTTGTAAGCATGTTGTTGACTATAATGATACCCACATCTCCCTTAATTGTCGGGTCTTCCTCGTCTTCACCATCGAAAGGAAGCTTAAACGACTTAATGCTACGTTTGTGATAGTTGGTATCTGTATATTGTTTTATCTCTATCTCGTCGTTGCGGTCGCCAGAGATAACTACGGCTGCACGTACTTTTTTCAGTCTTTCGATGTTGATGCTTAATGGATTGTTATTTCCCAATTCCTCAATTTTGGCTTTGAGAGCATCCTCTATCATGCGTTTATACCTTACTGCCGCAATTCTGGAATTGGCGATAATCTGAGCCTTGAAACCACCTGGGAAAATCTGAGAAACATAGTGATCTATCATAGACTTTGCTTTCTCCCTAATGGTATCTTCACTGTCCAGATATGCATCACGGGAGCCGAAGCCCAAAATCTGCAAACGCTCCTGTATTTTATAATCGCTGAAGACATCTTCAAACTTCTTATCCATGCCTTCTTTGTCTTCCACCTCGGCATTATGTGTAAAGCCCTGATAGATGATTTCAAGCGTAACACCATCATCAATGCTTTGGCGCATGGTGTAACTGTCTATATAATCCCTGTATAGGCGTTCGGTTTTGGACGTTGGTGTACCAGTAAAGCCTATGCGAGTGGCATTAGGCAGGGCACGTTCAAGATTTGCACCCAGCAGGGAGAATTGTGAACGGTGCGCTTCATCGGTGAGAATAAGCACTTTGGGGCTTTCGTTCAAGACAGGGAAGATTTGAATATCATCCAACTCCCCAGACTCTTGGAACTTATGAATCATCGCCATTACAAGGTCGGAAGTATTGGTGCTCAGAAGTTCCTTCAGACTACACATAGGTTTGTCGGCCCGTGGATTTATAAACTCAGCTTTCTTCAGGCTAAAACCAACACCGCCACCAGTGTCGCCCAATTGTTCTTCCAGTTGTGTGCGGTCGGTGACAAATACCACCTTCCACGATTGAAGAGCTGTTATAAGTTGCATCTGGCGTACAAGGAACATCATGGTAAGCGACTTTCCAGAACCTTGCGTATGCCAGAATACACCCAGCTTACCCCCGTTAAGCTTTCTTGCAGCATAAGCTTTCATTGCTTCGTTCACACCAAGATACTGATGATTACGGGCAAGTATCTTAGCTGTATTTCCTCCCGAATGGTCATAAAGGATAAAGTTCTCAAACAAATCAAGGAAGTTTTCTTTTTTACAGACACCGCGCAGCATTGTTTCAAGAGCTACGCTCCCCGGTTCTTCTTCCGCAAGACGTTTCCATTCATGGAAAAACTCAAACTTACTTCCCAAAGTGCCCACTTTTGCTTCCATGCCATTAGAGAGCATAAGAAAAGCATTGTAGTAAAACAGATGAGGAATAGTATCCTGATAGTCGGTGTAATTATTATCATATGCATTCTGCACGTCAACAGTATTCTTTTTAAGTTCTACAAAAAGCAGCGGAATACCGTTTACAAAACCAACTATATCCGTTCTTCTGCGATACAGCTCACCATGAATTTTCAATTCCTTAACTGCAAGAAAATAGTTGTTGTTCGGATTTTTAAAATCAATCACAACGGCATTCTTGGACTCAGTCTGTCCATTAGGCTTTTTAACTGTAACAGGAATACCGTCACGAATCAGGAAATATTTTTCTTCATTTATCTGCAGCAGTGATGATGTAGAGAGCCTGCCCTCAAGAACTCTTTGAGCCTCACTAATCTGATTCTCATTAATCCAAGGATTAAATTTCCTGAGTGCTTCTCTGAAATATCTAACCAGAAGAATTTCATTGTAGCTTGTTCTGCCGAAAGTACCGTCTTTGCCTAGAACTTCTGTATTATATGCAAATTTAACATCCCAACCCAGCTCATCACGAAGCAGATTACCGGCGCTTTCCTGAACAAGAATGTTTTCAGAATACTCATAGCTCATGGCGCAACTCCTTCCTATTTTTTATAGCATTTATAACTTAATTGGTCATTGATATCATTTGATGGTATGCATGATATCCAACCATCCACATATTGAAGTTCCGACAACAATTCAATCAATACCTCCTGTGTCAAGTTGAATTTTTCCATAAGCAATTCGGCTTTACATCCAGAATTCATACATATTTCTTTATATAGACGATATTTTAAAGCATCATCTTCTGAAGCATTTTGCATAAGTACGTTAAACATATGGTTTTGAGATGGTATTTTCTT
>ERZ827168.2529-NODE-2529-length-20951-cov-22.246411_pt1 | contig 20951 bp, 19 predicted proteins | sample MGYA00519868_ERZ827168 | MGnify/ENA primary metagenome ERZ827168 (study PRJEB31778, sample SAMEA3449271) | human gut metagenome | biome: human gut; feature: human-associated habitat; material: faeces | place: United Kingdom | collected 2010/2012 ...
GTAGTGATGATTTAGCTAATTTTACTTTTGCAGTTACTAGAAGTTATTATGAAGCCATTAAGGATGCTTATAGTAATGGTTATCTATTCTTTGATTTATTTGGAACACCAGGAGACCCAAATACTAAATATAAGAATTTGGCGAAACTTCATGATTTTAAAAGAAAATTTGGGGATGAGTATATAGAATTTATTGGGGAATTTGATTTAGTTAATAATAAATTGTTATATAAAATGTTACCATTAATGTTAAAAGTTTATAGAAAACTAAGGAGGAAATAATGCTTAAAGTTATTGAAGAAAATGTATTTAGAGAATATGCTATAAAAAATCCTTATTTTTCAATTTATCAATTACCTGAATGGGGAACTTTAAAAAGTGGTACTGGTTGGGTAAGACATCTGCTAGGGATTTATAAAGATGATACTTTAGTGGGGGTAACAATGTTACTTGAAAAAAGGATGCCTTTAAACCTAAGTTTATATTATTCTCCACGAGGTTATTTAATTGATGTATATAATTATGAATTGTTAAAAGATTTTAATGATGAAGTAATAAAATATGTTAAGAAAAATCATGGATTTATGTTAAAACTAGATCCAAATGTTATTTATGCAACTAGAGATAGCGAAGGTAATTTAAAAGAAAAGTGTGGAGAAGAAGCTTATTTTAATTTTAAAAAGTTAGGTTTTAAGCATTTAGGTTTTAGTCAAAATTTTGAAGATTTGCAACCTAGAGTATTATGTAGAATAGAACTTAAAGATACATATAATGATACATTAGAAACATTTAGCAAAAGCACTAAAAAAAATATTGCTAAAACATATGATATGGGTGTTAGAGTTAAAACTGTTGATACAAGTAAGATGGATGAATTTGTAAAGTTATTAGAAGATACAGCAATAAATAAAAACTTTATTATTAGACCAGCTTCATATTATAAAAAAATGGTTGATTTAATGAGTGATTATGTAACACTTTATATTGCTTATATAGATACTAATCTTTATTATGATTATGTTTGGAATACTTTAGAAAATACTAAAAAAGAATTAGAAACATTAGAAAATCAAATGAAGAAAATAAATATTGGGGATAAGATAAAAAGACATCATGAAGAACTAGAAAGTAAGATAGTTAAATTAAATAAACAATTAGATGATGCAATAGCTTTAAGAAAAACAAATAAAGAAATTAATATTGGGGCTTTAATGAGTGTATTTACAGGAGATGAAGGTATTACATTTATGAGTGGTACTGCTTCAAGTTATAAAGAATTTAATCCTAAGTATGCTTTTTATAGAGAACATATTGAAGATTCTATAAAGAAACATTTAAAGTATGTTAATTTCTATGGAATATCATTAAATATGGATAAGAATGGTCCTTATTATGGAATTTATGAATTAAAAAAAGGATTTAATCCTGAAATAATTGAATTAATAGGGGAATTTGATTATGTTATTAATCCAGTAGTTTATTATGGTTATAAATTGGCATTAAAAGGTTATAAATTTGTTAAAAAGTTTAAGAAATAAGAGCTGTGGCTCTTTTTTAGTTTAATTTAAGCGGTTTTGGACTATATTGGACGATGCTGGACGATATTGGATGATCAAAAGTCCTTTGATTTTCCGGCATTTTGGCATAAAAGTCCTTTGATTTTCCGGCACCTTTGGCATAAAAGTCCTTTGATTTTCCGGCATTTTTGGCATAAAAGTCCTTTGATTTTCCGGCACCTTTGGCATAAAAGTCCTTTGATTTTCCGGCATATTGCTTGACTTTTTCCTTAAAATATGCTATATTTTTAATGATGGAGGAAAAGTACAAAATGAGAAGAAAAATTTATAATAAATTACTTGAATGGAAAAACAATGATGAAAATAAAAAGCCTTTAATGGTTTTAGGTGTTAGACAATGTGGAAAAACATATGTAATTAAAGATTTTTGTAAGAATGAATTTGAAAATGTTTGTGTAATAAATCTGTTGGAACGAGATGACATAATTGAATTATTTGGTAGATCTATTAATTCTGAAGAAAAATATAATATACTTAAAACAATGTTAAATTATGACATAGAGGATGAAAATACTGTCTTATTTATAGATGAAATTCAGGAAAGTGAAGATTTAATATCACAATTAAAATTTTTTTGTGAAAATCATAATAATGTAAATATTATTTGTGCTGGTTCTTTATTAGGTGTTAAATTAAAAAGATTAAAAAAATCATTTCCTGTAGGAAAAGTGTGGATGATAGATATGTTTCCAATGGATTTTGAAGAATTTTTGGTGGCAAATAATAGAGAAAAATTTGTGGATTTATTAAAAGATTGTTTTGATAATAACAAATTTTTAGGTTCACCTTTACATGAAGAATTACTTAGATATTATAGAATTTACTTACTTACTGGAGGAATGCCAGAAGCAATTCAGAATATAGTTGATGCTAATCTCGATTATGTAAAATATGATATTAAGATTTTAAAGAATATCTTGGCTTCTTATTATAAAGATATGAGAAAACATGTAAAAAATGAAGCAGAAGCTTTAAAAATTGAAAGAGTATATAGAACTCTTCCTTCACAATTAATGAATGCTTCTAAAAAATTTCAAATTTCGAATGTGGATGAAAATGGGAAGATGGAAAGATATGAAACTGCTATTGATTGGCTTATTGGAAGTAATATGATAATTAAATGTGAATGTGTATCATTACCTGAAATACCTTTAAAAGGCTTTGTGGATAATGAAACATTTAAATTTTACTTAAGTGATGTTGGTATTTTATGTACTATTTTAGGATTAAGTGTAAGAGATATAGTAACTGATAATATTTCTTTGTATAAAGGCATTATTGCAGAAAATTTTGTTGCTAACCAATTATTATGTAATGGCTTTGACTTGTTTTATTGGAAAAATACTGCCACAGCTGAAGTTGACTTTTTGCTTTACACTGCAGATGGAGTTATTCCTGTGGAAGTTAAAGCTGGCGAAAACACACAGTCAAAAAGCTTAAAAGTATATATGGAAAAATATAATGCAAAATATGCAATTAGAATAAGTACAAAAGATTTTGGTTATGACCCTAAAACTAAAATTAAATCAGTTCCTTTATATGCAACATTTTTGATTAAAGATAATTTTAATGAATTTTAACATTTTTTTAGTCATAAAAATAGTTTTAATTTTTAAATGTATGAAAAAGATAGAAAAAATTACTTAAAACACATTTTTCTATCTTTTTTCTGAATTAATCCATTTGTAACATTTTTCCAACATTACGTCATAATCTTTATTTGCAAAATCATCTATAGTTAATTTAATGTGGTAATCTAATCCTAAATATTTTGGATTAAAAAAATCATCTGATTTTGTATGTAATTTCTTTTTAGTATATATTCCTTTCATGGTGTTTGTTTTTATATCTTGATACCAATATACTTTTGCAAAATTAAATTTCAAATTAGTGTTAGGGGTTATATCATTGCCAGATGTGTATCCAAAACAGTTAATAGGTGTTCCAATTTCTTCACCAACAATTTTGCTACCAATTTTTTTCATGTCTATTACAGCAAATCTTCCACTTGAAAATACATATCTATCTACTAACGTGGTTAAATTTAATTTTGAATGTTTTAAAAATCTTATGAGTGGTTTAATTAAAGTTGAGTTGCCACCTGTGTTTCCACGTAAATCTAATAATACATCAGTAATATTGTTTGTATTAAGTATTCTTTTTATGTCTTTAATATTTGGTGCATAATTAGAACTACAACTAGGATATTTAATTATTAATATATTATCTTTAATTCTTAATTGTTCAAACTTATCAATATTAAATATAGAAAAATCTTGGGTGTAATCTTTATTTACGTCGTATTTAATTGTTCCTTTTGAAGTTTTATATTCTATAAAATTAGTATTACTATTTATACTTGGCAAAGATAATAAAGTGTTTTTTTCACTTAAACCAAAATCCAATTTTACTAAAAACCAGGAATAAGTTCCATAATTAGTACATCTTTCAAGTTCATCAATAATTTTTTCTATTTTTATCCCATTAATTTCTTTTAATTCACTTAAATTGTATTTGTGTTCATTACATTTATGGATATAAATTTTATTATCAATGGTTAAAAAAGAAATAGGGTAATGATTATTGTTGTTCTTCATGGAAATGTTTGTGTGGGCATCTAGTTTTCCACACATAAATTTTATAAGACATTTCATGAAGTAATAAAAATCGTAATCATTATTTATCTTGCGTTCATTTTCATATTTTTTAATAAAATCATTTAATTCTTCTTTACTATGAAGAAAATAAAAATCTAAATGTATTGTTTCATTTGGAAATTTTTTGTCAAGTTTTTTTCCTCTTTTTTGGTTTGCACAATTTAGGAAATAATTTAAATCTTCTAAGTATCTTTGTTTCATTTGGACCTCCATTAATAATTATAAATTTATTATATAATTAATAGTTATTATTAGCAAGTTAATTTATTGCTATTATAAACAAAAAACGTTATGAATTTTATCTTTCATAACATTTTTATTTATCTTCTAGACTGACTTTCTTCAATGCTATTATTTGGTTGATAATCTGAAAGCCCTTGAGGAATTTTTATTCCGCTATTTGAAATAAATTTTCTCAAATCTTCTAAGCTATTTATGTCTTTTGTTTTTTGTCTAAAGTTTTCACGTTCTTCTGGAGACATATCAATTTGTAATCCTATGATAAAGTTTTGCTTCATTAGTTCTGCTGTGACTTCATCTAGTTCATAACTATCTCTAGGAATAGTTGATATATCTTTCATTTTGTGGTCTTCAACTAAGCTTTTTATTCTACTATTTGTCATTAATAATGAAAATAATTCAGCTTTAACAGTGTCTTTTAGTCTTGGTCCCATTATTTCAAAACGATTATCTTTCATATTATGAATAGTACCAGCTGCTGTGTTACTCATAAATCTTTGAAACATATCTTTTTTATCAATTTTATGACCCATTTTAGGTGGTAAATATATTTTATCAGAAGTCATACAACAAGAATATTTGTAATTGTCTGAATGAATAAATTGAAATTCAAATCCTTTGATAGATAAATTTGGTATTTTATCAATACTAAAATCATTTTGTTTTGATAATTGGTCTAAATAAGTAATTATTTGATTTGATGTTTCAGCTGGAATTCCACATGATATGTACATTAAAAATTTATCTGTATAATTATAAGGCGTATAATTATATTGCATTTTTACTATTCCATTAGTTGGCATAAATGAAAGAAGATAAGGTTGTGATTGTATTTTATTAAAATCTATTTTTTCTTCTTTTCCATCTATTGTAGGTAATACTACATAAACCACTAAAGGATTTTTTTCAACAGGTCTTCTAGGTGGAATTTCTTCTCTTTTGGGTTCAGTTTGAGTTTGTAGTTCATATTCATCGCTGTTATCTTTGACAATACGAAAATCTCTATTTTGGTTTTCATTATTATTTCTATATACAGGTGGAATTTCTTCTCTTTTAGGTTCAGTTTGAGTTTGAAGTTTTAATTCTTTTTCTTCGGAATCTTTTTGACTAATAGTGTAACCTTCATTTTGATTAAGTTCAATTTTATTATCTTTAAAACGAAGATAATTTCCTAATATTTCAGGTGCTATTTCTTCAACAACATTTGTTGATAAAGTATAATAATCTATTTTTCTTTCAGTTTTATACCATTTTCCGTTAACAAGTTCAATTATTCCATATGAGTCAACGAATTCACCATTCAATTTACCGGTAAAATCTTTATATTCAATAAAATATACTTCTTCACCATTATTTAATTTTGCTTTGCAAAATCTATAACAATCTACAGTATGTATACTTTTATCTGGATATTCTATTTTCATTTGGACATCACCTCTAAGTAAATTATATCAAAATTATAATGTTAGTAAATAGTTTTGATATAATTTGCAAATATTTGTGTAAAGAAAAATATGTTATTAAACATGAGGAGTTTCTGGCTGAAAAAGTATTTATAAAAATATTAATTTTTACCCATAAACAAATTGACACTTATGTACAATTTGTGTTAAAATTTATGTATCAAGTGTTGCTTGGGAATAGGAGTGATTTTAAGTGAAAAAGGGAATTAAAAAAATATTGTTTTTAAGTATCACTTTTTTATTCTTATTTTCATTTAGTTTAAATGTTAATGCGAGTGTTATAGAAAATGATTTTACAAGAAATATTGTGGTAGCTGCAGGGGACAATTGTCCTGCTTTGGGGGACCCTACAAACTCACAATATCCAGCTTATTGGTTGCAATGGATACTTAATGTAATGAAATATGTAGCTATAGTTGCTTTGTTGGTTTTAATAACAACTGATTTTGTAAAAGCTGTTGCTAGCAATGATAAAGATGCTTTGAAGAAAGCGGGAACAACTGCGATAAAAAGATTTATTTATTGTGTTTTATTATTCTTTTTACCAACGATTATAAGTTTAGTTATGAATCTTTTTGGTGCTTATGGCACTTGCGGTATAGGGTAGGTGAATATGTATGAAAGCTGATGCTATTGGCTTATTAATGTTTATAGATACAATTATATATAGACTAGTTGATTATGTTTATGATATATTTAATGCTTTGGCAAAAGTAAATATTTTCGATATGAATGACTATAAGACAATTGTAAGTAGAATTTATGTTATTTTAGGAATGATAATGTTATTTTCTTTAGCATATTCATTACTTAAAGCTGTTATTAATCCTGATGAATTTGCTAAAGGGGAAAACTCATTTCCTAAATTGATAAAGAATGTAATTGTATCTTTAGTTATTATTGCGGTGTTACCGACTGTGTTTTCAGTTGCTTTCAATTTGCAAAATTCAATATTAAATCAAGATACTATTCCAAAATTAATATTTGGAAGTGATACAGATTATGATACTGCTACAAGAGAAGATGCTGGGGAAATGATGTCTTATAATGTTATGTCAGCTTTTTTACATCCAAATATTGAGTGGTGTAATGAAAAAGGATATGAAATTGAAGAGGGTACTGATATAAATCTAAGTAATTGTGCTTCAAAAATCAAAGGTGATGGTGGATGGTTAGTAACTAATGGTGAAGATTTAAAATCTGTTACAGAAAAATTTAAAGCAGGTACTTATGATATTTCAGCATTTAACGATTTTGGTGAGTCTGCCGCTGCTGGTAAAGTGACTTATAATGTGTTTATTTCTACAGTTGCTGGAGTATTCTTATTATATGTATTATTAAACTTCTGTTTTGATATGGCAGTTCGTGTTGTTAAACTAATGTTTTTCCAAATTATTGCTCCGATACCTGTTATTTGTAGAGTTATACCTGGCGGTAAATTAAAGGATGTTTTTAGTGATTGGATGAAAAAAACTATTAGTACATATTTAGAAGTTTTCATTAGAATTGCAATTATGTATTTAGGTGTATTTATGATTTCACAAGTAGTTAACAATTTCTCAAATGTAAATTTTGGTTCCTTAGGGGTAAGTCAAAAGTTAATTGCTAAAGCTTTAATTATTATGGGAGTAGTAATATTTATGAGACAAGCACCTAAGCTAATTGGTGATATGTTCCATTTGGATTCTGGAGGAATGAAGCTTGGTCTTATGGACAAACTTGCAATGGGTGGTGCTTTGGCTGCCGGATCTACTTTATTAAGTGCTGGTGGAATGCTTGGAAGAAATGCTGTTAATGCTGTTAAGAATTTTAGAAATACTCGTGGGCAAGGCACAGGAGCAAGAGTTGGGGCAGCATTAAGAGGAATTGGTTCTACTATTGCTGGAACTACTTCTGGTGCTGTAAGAGGATTTAGAACTGGTAGAAACGCTCATAACATTCAGGATGTTAGAAATGCCGCTAGAACCTCAATTGAAGGAGCAACAAGAAGAAGAGAAGAAAGAGATAATATGAGATATAGAGCTCAAAATGCTGTTAGAGAGGCTAGAGGAACAAACAGAACTGGTGTATTAGGAGCTGTTGAAACAGCGGCTGCTGCAGGAGCTTTAAATATTTTTGATAACGCAACAAGAGCGGGAAGATATTTTGGAATTACTGAAGGCTTTGAAAATCTGAAAGCTGAAAATGATTTTTTAACTCAAATTACTAATATTGACGATAATACGGACTCTGTAGCAACTGATTTATTAGGAAGAGATGCTATTGCTCAAAGTGATGCTCTGATGGCTGCGGCAAATACAGATGCGAATGGTCATGTTAGATATAATATGTCTTATTCTGCTATGAATGAAAGAATGCAGTTATTGCGTAATACTAGTTTTGATTCAGTGGTTGGAAGAACATTGGTTGATTTTCAAGGAAATCAAGTTGTCATAAATAATGAGAACGACTATGCACAATATGCTTCGAATATGAAAGCACAGTTAAATGAAGCAGAACGTGCTGTTAAAAGATATATTAAAACACAAGGATACCGTGGGGACGATGGTGTTCAAGAACTTATTGATCTTGGAATTAACTTAGGCGGAGGCGAAAGACAACGTATGGCTAAGTTGCTTAGTGATAGAAATAATATTGAAAGACTTGTAAGTGAGAATCAAGCTGCAATTGCTGGATTAAATTCTACTGTTGCCGATCCTGACCATAGAATAGATGCTATTAGTGATGGTCAAGTTGCTGGTATTACAGGTGCTTGGGAACAAATGGATCAATTAGTTTCTAATGCTAAAGATCGTAAAATTGCAATTAAGGCTGAATATGATAGACTTTCAGCTGAAAATTCTAGAAATTCTGGTAACAATAATGGTGGTCATTAAAGATAAATTTAAGAAAGGAATGAATTGGGGATGGATAATTATTTAATACCTGCAAATTCAAAAAAATCACAATTGATATTAGGGTTCTTTACCTTAACTGATATTATATTATTTGGATTTGGTTGTGGAATAACAATATTGTTACTTATGTTAGTGCAAAATGCTAGTGCATGGCAAATGATTATGATTTTGATGCCGGCGTTAATAACTGGGTTCTTAGTAACACCAGTTATGCACTATCATAATGTGTTACAATTTATTATAAATGTAGTTACTTTTATATTTAATCCACGAAGATATTATTGGAAAGGTTGGTGTGTGAATGATGAAGAAACTAAATAATTCTGCTCCTTCTGGAGTTAGTTATAGTGAAGATTGGTTACCTATTCGTCAAATTATGAATGGTATGATACAACTAGATGATGGATCATATGTTACTGGAGTAAAAGTTGCTCCGAAAAATATATTTATTATGGACCAAGGGACACAACAAAATACAATTTATCAACTTAGAAATTTTTATAATAGTATTGATTATGAATTTTGGTTACTTATTGCGGATAGACCAGTTGATATTGATGTATATTTATCTCAATTACAACTTATGTATAATAATGCTCCTACTAATGCGATTAGAAAGCTTATTATGCAAGATATTAATAAAGCAAATTTATTTACAAGTAGTGAGTATAATGTAGTTGATACAGAATATTATATTTTATTTAAAGAAAAAAGATTAGAAATTGTACAAAAGAAGTTACATAATTTAATAAGTGGATTAGCAAGTGCTGGTTTACAATCAACACAAACAAGTAATAATGACTTAAGAATAGTGTTAGATAATTTCTTAAATGGTGGGGAAACCACTAACTTTGGGGCGGTGATGTAATATGGCAAATTTAAAAAGTGAAGTAGCTCCTAAAGGGATGGAGTTTAAACCAACTGAGTTTGTACTTGGCGGAAAATATTCTACAATTCTTACTGTTATTGCTTTTCCAAGGAATATTGCACCGGGATTTTTATCTGATATAACTAATATTCAAGGTGTTAAAATTGCTATTAAACATATTCCTATTCAATTTAGTGTTTTGCAAAAAATGCTTAATAAAGAAATTGCTGATTTAAAGGTTAGATATCAAAGTGAAAAAGACCAAACAATGCAAGAAAGAATAAGACAGGATTATGAATCTTTGGAACAATTTATTCAAATGCTTGCTGCAACACAAGCTAGAATATTTGATTTTCAAATGCATTTAATGGTTACTGCTGATAATAAAGAAGAATTAGAACTTAGAAAAATTCAAGTTAGAAGTTATTTAGATGCAATGGGGATGCGTGCTGTTGCTTTAATGTTTGAACAAGAAAAAGCATTAAAGTCAATATTACCTATTTTTCCTCCACAAGATATTGAAAATAGAATTGGAACCCCAATTCCATCAGTTACTGTGGCTGCTATGTATCCATTTGTGTTTGATAGTATTAAAGATCCTGGAAATGCTACACTTTTAGGTGTTGATTTTTCTGGCGGTGTTATATTATTTAATCAATTCTTATATCAAATAAAGAAAGAAAATAATAGAAATAATGCTAATATTATTTTACTTGGTACAAGTGGAAGTGGTAAATCAACTGCTGCAAAAGTACTAATTAGAACTCATATTAGAAATGGTTTTAAAGTAGTATGTGTTGATCCTGAAGGTGAACTTGGTGATATGTGTTATTCTTTGGGTGGAGATTTCCTTGACTTAGGTAAAGGAGGAGAATTTGGTATGATTAATCCTCTTGAAATTGTTATTGATGCTGATGAAGAAGAAATAGCACAAGGATTAGGTTATACTGTTCTTACTAGAACACTTCAACAAGTAAAAGCATTTATGAAGTACTATTCACCAAGTATTGAAGATGATGTTTTAACAATGTTTAGTGATGTATTACAAGAAACTTATAAAAGATATAAAATAGATTATAATACTGATTTTACTAAATTGACAAGTGCGGATTATCCTACATTTGATGATGTTTATGCAACAATAAAAGGTCATTTAGTGGGCATGACTGATGCAACTCATGAAAGGGATGTATTAGAAAGACTTGAATTAAAAGTAAGACCTTTAGTAAAAGAATTAAGATATTATTTTACTGGTAAAACTACTTTAAATATTGAAAGTGATTTTATAGTATTTAATATAAAAGAACTTATGAATAGTGATGAAAATATTAAAAATGCATTATTCTTTAATATCTTAAAGTATGCATGGGGATTATGTCTAGATAAAGATATAAATACTGTTATGATGGTTGATGAAGCTCATGTGTTATTATCTAGTCATAATGAATTAGGTGCTGAATTCTTAGCCCAAATTCAAAGAAGAAGTAGAAAGTATAATACTGGTACAATAATTATAACTCAACAACCAACAGACTTTGCTGCACCAAATATTATTACTCATGGTAAAGCAATATTTGATAATGCATCATATTACTTAGTAATGGGACTTAGAAAGCAAGCTGTTGATGATTTATCAAAATTAATAGATTTAAATGATAATGAAAAAGAAGCAATAAAATATTATAATCAAGGGGAAGCACTATTTATATGTGGTAATAAGAGAATGAAAATTCAAGTAGTTATTACTCAAGAAGAACTAGATTCATTTGGTTCAGGTGGAGGTTATTAATAAGTGAATAATAGAAGAAGCAATGATAATGATAAAAATAAATTATTATATGATCCTAATCAAAGAGAACAAAGACGATTAGGTGCTTTTTCTAATGTAGAAAATGAAGATTATGATGAAGATGTAAATGAAGAAGAAAATGAAGAATTAGAAAACGATGTAGAACCAGATGTAAATAATGAGATAGAAGATACAAGAACTTCTAGTGTACCTCAAAAAAATAATATTGTTAAAAATACTGTTGGTAAAAAAATTGCTAGTGGTGCTGGAGCTAAAGCAAAAGCTCTTGGAGCTAAAGTTGGAGCAAAAATTGTTGCTTTTATAGCTGCTAATCCTTGGGTATTAATAGTTTTAGGTGTAGTAATATTAATTTTTATAATAATATTAATTGTTGCTGGTGGTAGTACAAGTAATGGATATTATAGTCAAGAATGTAACTTTAATGCTTCAACTGTTAATTTAACTACATGTAATAGTGGAAATGAAGAAGAAGGAATAGAACCTGAAGTAACAACATTAGATCTTAAAGATTATGTTTTAGGTACAACTTATGAACTTGTTAAAGGTAGAGATTTTACTGATGACCAAATTGAAGCTGTAATGATTATTGTCAAAACTAATGCTTTAAGTTATGGTAATTATGATAATTCTTCAAAAGTGTTAGAATTAGATACTTGTACTTATAATTATAATGATTTTAGTGGTAACTCTGAATATGAAAGATATGATGAATTATATACTGAAATAGAAAATTATTTGTATATATCTTCTTCATATAATACATCAATAGATGTGTTAACAAGTGCTAATGCTTTGGAACTTAATAGTAGAACATTAAATGAAATAAGTGAAAGTACTGATAGATTTACTATTATACTTAATAACTTATATGAACCAGCTGCTGATGAAGTAAATGAAATTGTTTATACTAATAATTTATTTATTGGTGACTCTAGAATAGAAGAAATGAAAAACTATGGTATTGTTGATAGTAGTAAAGTAATTTATGGTAGAGGATATGGTTATGATTGGTTTATTGGTAATGGTGAATTTAATGCAAGTAATACAAATTCTTTAGATGGTGGTATAAATGGTGCTATTAAAAGAATGAGAAGTAATACTAATTATAATATAATAATTTGGTTAGGTATAAATGATTTAAATTATAGAACTGCAGATGTATACTTTGATGAATATTATAAACTTGCTAAAGAAGAATGGGATAGTTATAATGTTTATATTGTTAAAGTTGGTCCAGTTAGAGATGATTTAGAAGTAGTAACTAATGATAGAATTAATAGTTTTAATGAAAGAATGCAATCATTAATAAATAATAGTAACTTAGGTAATTTAAGATTTGTTGATATAAATTATAATATAAGTAATTATGATGATGCTGGATTACATTATGGAAATAGTGATTATAAAAAAATATATTCTGATATAATGAAATATGTTGGGTTAAATAATTCTATAAGTAGAGAGTATCAATTATATAATTTAGATGATTATTGTGAATTTATTTATGTTGATGGAGAAAATAGTAGTAATGGATGTGAAGAAATGTCTATTAGTTCAACTGTTTTATCTAGAGATGAATTTATTACTAAATTAGAAACTTATTATGGAAATAATGCTTCAAGTTATGGTTCAACATTTAAAGAAAATGCTGGAAAAATATATGATTTAGCTACTAGAAATGGTATTAATCCAGAATTAATTGTTGTTAGAGCTGACATTGAAGGATATAGTCCAGTTAGTCAAGGTTTTGGTACTTATTATAATTATTGGGGTATTGGTTGTTATAATAATCAACCTTTAAGTAAGTGTATTTCTTATGATACATTTGATGATGGTGTTTTAGGTTTTATAAATAATGTTTCATCATATGATTCTTTAAGTTCAATGATGAAAAAGTATACATATATTGGAGATTATTGGTATAATCCTGGAGATTCTGGTGCTGGTGGATGTTATTTCTATCCTTATATTAAGAAATATATGTCAGCATCTAGAGCTAATGAAATTGAACCATATTGTGCAAAAGGAAATACTTGTAGTGGTGATGAATGTTTAAAAACTAATGATGAAGACCAATTAGCATATTCTATGTATCAAGTGGAAATAATGGCTAGTAGAAGAAATAGTATCTTTAATATAACATCTGATTTTTGTTCTGGTTATTCACAAAATTGTACATTGTTTGCTCAAGGTGATAGTAGATGGAAGAATATTAAATTAGGTAATTCAAATTCTACAATGGGAGCATCTGGTTGTGCTGTTACAAGTATTGCGATTGGTATATCTTGTTCAGGAACAGAAATTGCTGTTGCAAATTTTGATGCTGGAAAGTTAATTAATACTTTAAATGAAGGGGCATGTTTTACGAGTAGTGGTGCAATTATGTGGGGATGTTCAGCAATTAAGAAAATTGCTCCGAATGTGTCATTATATACTACTGAGTCATTATCTTCAAAAAGTGATAGTTATAAAAAAGATGTAATAAATAGATATAATACATCAGATAAATTTGTGTTAGTACATTTTGAAAATAGTGCTCACCCAAGAGGACATTATGTGGTAGTAACAAGTATTAATGGTAATGAAATAATTGCTAAAGACCCAGCAGGTGGTAAAGTATCTAATGTTAATATAAAATATGTAGACCAAGTGGTTGTATATACTGCAAAATAGGAGGAATAAATGAATAAAAAGGTACCCATTATTATAGCTGTTATACTTTTTGTTATAGGAATTATTTTATACTTTGTTTTTAGAGAAACAAAACAAAAAGAAGTAAAATCAGATATAAATTATTTAGTTATTGGAAATGAAAGTATCTGGGAAAATAAAAATAATTCATGGAAAAAGGTTACTTATGATGATGTAAATAATAAAAAACTTAATGTATTTATTGATAATATGTATAGTGGTAAGTACACACTTAAGTATGGGAAAGTATGGAATTTGTACGATAATAGCGGACTTGTGATGTATGAAGACTTGTTTGTGGCTATGTCAGATGTAAATTGGGATATTGTAAATATTAATATAGATAGTATAAGTAAGGAAGATTTAATATATATTAATAGTGTTTTAAATAGTAAGTATAGTTTAGAAGATATTACATTGAATGAAAAAGTAAATGTTGATTTAAATAATAATGGTATAATAGATACTATAATTAATGTTGGTAATTTAAATCGAGATGGATTAGATAAATATTTTTCATTAGTATATGTAATAATAGATGGTAAAAAAGAAATACTAATTAATGAAGATATTGATGTAAAGGATAATTTAAACTATCCAATTTATAGAATAAATAGTTTATTAAGAAAGAATGGTTTAATAAATATTATTTTACATAAAGGATATTTTTCTGAAGCTGGTACTAATGGAAATAGAATGTATGAAATAATTGATGGAAAATATGAACTTGCTATAGAAGATTAATAGAAATTATAGTATAATAGATTATTGAAAGGAATGTTTAGTTATGAAGTTTAAAGTAGAACCTAAAGATTTTATGTTGTTTGTAATATATTGTGTATTATTGTTATATCTATGTGCTATTGCAGTTTTAAATTTTGCATCATTATCTAGTGATGGAACATTTTATGGATTGTTGCCATTTAAAGCTTTTACCCCACAATATATTGGGGCAACATTAATATTATTTATTATTTCTTTAGTAGCTATATTTTCTAGTGTGTCTTCTTATATTTTTAAAAAAGAAAAAGGGGAAATTGGTATTGGAATAACTTTAAAAAAGAAATCTAGTGATGGTTATTCTAGTTGGGCGAAAGATAAAGATATTAAAGAACAATCTGGTGTTGAATGTGTGCATCCAACTGATGAAGTTGTTAATGCTGCAGGGATACCTTTAATTAATGATGGTAAAAATATTTGGGTTGATAATGGAGAATATCATAACTTAGTAATTGGTTCTACAGGTAGTGGTAAAACTCAAACTGTTGTTAAACCAATGGTTAATTTACTTGCTAAAAAGGGTGAGTCAATGATTATTACTGACCCTAAAGGTGAAATATATAAATATAGTGCAAGTTATTTAAAAGAAAAAGGTTATAGAATTATAGTTCTTAACTTTAGGGAACCTCAAAGAGGTAATAGTTGGAACCCTCTTACACTTCCAAATAAATATTATAGAGCTGGTAATCAAGATAAAGCAATTGAATTATTAAACGATGTTGCATTAAATATTTTGTATGACCCATCTAATAAAAATGAGTCAGATTTCTGGGAAAAATCTGCAGCTGACTATTTTTCGGGATTAGCTTTAGGTTTATTTCAAGATGCTAAAGAAGAGGAAGTTAACTTAAATAGTATAAATGTTATGAGTACAGTTGGTGAAGAACGTTATGCTATGAGTAATTATATTAAAGAATATTTTGGTATGAAGGGTGAAAAGTCAAATGCTTATATGTTTGCATCAAGTACTATTAATGCTCCGAATGATACAAAAGGTGGATTACTAGCAACATTTAGACAAAAGATTAGAAACTTTTCAACTGGTGAAGCTTTAAGTGAAATGTTATCATATAGTGATTTTGATATGAAAGATATTGGTAATGGTAAAACTGCTGTGTTTATGATTATCCATGATGAAAAGAAAACATATCATCCATTAATGACTATATTTATTAAACAATGTTATGAAACATTAATTGATGTTGCTCAAGAAAATGGCGGAAAATTACCAGTTAGAACTAACTTTATCCTTGATGAATTTGCTAATATGCCCCCATTAAAGGACGTAGATGCTATGGTATCTGCAGCTAGAAGTAGAGATATTAGATTTACATTTATTATTCAAAACTTTGCTCAACTTAATGATGTTTATGGAGAAAATGTTGCAGAAATTATTAAAGGTAACTGTGGTAATTTGGTTTATTTAATTAGTACAGAAATGAAAGCTTTAGAAGAAATAAGTAAGATGTGTGGTGAAGTAAAAGTTACTGATGAAAAAGATAAAAATGCTACAAGACCACTGATTACAATTACAGATTTACAAAAAATGAAGTTATTTGAAGCTATTATTATTAGACTTAGAACTAGTCCATTTAGAACTAAATTAGAACCTGATTTTAAAATGGAATGGGGTATTGAAAGAAAAGAAGAAGAATATCCAACAAGAATTAAACATGAGGTAGAAATATTTGATTTGAAGAAGTTTGTAATGGATGAAAGAAATAAGAAAATGGCCCAAGATAGTGGAATTATTAAAGATAATAATCCCTTTAAACCAATGGATATGGGGATGTCTTCTTATAATCCTTTTGGACCAATGCCTAATATGAATAAACCAAGTGGTATTGGTAATATGGATATTGATAGTATTATGAAGGATTTAGATGAAAAGTTTAAAGAATTAGACCGTCAAGAAGCTTTAAAAAATAAAGCAAATGATGTAAATAATGATGAATTACCTAAGATAAAAGAAGAAGTAAAGAGTGAACCTTTAGTAGAAATTAAAGAAGAAGAAAATCCAAAGATAAGTGTTGATACAGAAAGTAAAGTTATTGCTGATAATGTTGTATCTGATGATGAATTCTTTGATGATTTCTTTGATACTGAATAGAAAGTTTAGGCTTTCTATTCTTTTTGGGATAATGTAATTGGTGTTATAAATTATACTTCATATAATAAAGTGTGATATGTATGAAAAGAATTTCGTTTAATGATTTTAATCCTAGTATGGGAATACTTATTGATGTTCAACATCCAGTTGATTATAAGTTAAATCCTACACCGGAAGCTATAAATATTTATGCTGATAAATTACTAATGGATAGTAAACAATATTTAACTTATAATAAAAAATACTATATTATATGTAATAAAGGTTTTTTAAGTAGAAGAGTGACATCAATGCTTGAATATTTAGGTTATGATGTAACACAAGTGTTAAGATAGTATGTAATTTTTAAAAAATGTGGTATACTATTGATGTGGTATATTATGAGTGAATTATTTAATAGTTTTTATATATTTATTATGAATACAATAGATGCTTTAGGTGTTTATGGTCCATTACTTGGGTCACTCTTTATTATACTTGAAAGTATAATACCACCATTACCGTTGTTTGTGTTCATTACAATTAATTTTGTGGCTTTTGGTAAAGTTTTGGGTTTTATAATCTCATGGATATGTACTTGTATTGGGTGTATTTTGTCATATTATTTAGTTAAAAAATTATTTAGAAACTGGGTTGTTAATAAAATAAAAGATGTTAATTTATTAACTAAATGTATGAATTATGTTGAAAATTTAAGTTTAACTCAAGTAACTATGATTTTATCTATTCCTTTTACTCCAGCATTTATGGTTAATATTGCTGCAGGATTATGTAATATGAATTTTAAAAAGTTTTTAACTGCAATATTAATTAGTAAAATTTTTTTAGTTTATTTCTGGGGAGTTGTTGGTACTGGTTTACTTGAAAGTTTTCATAATCCAACTAGTTTAATTACTGTTGTAGTTATGATAGTAATTGCTTATATATTAAGTATTGTAATTAAAAAAGTATTTAAGATTGATTAAATACTTTTCTTATTAATAATAATTCTTTTTTGGGAGCATGATTATATTTTAATGTTTCTTTTATTTTTTCACTGAATATTCTTCTTATAAGTTCATAGTTTTCTTGGGTGTTTTCTATGTTATTATCACTGATATATCTGCGAATTGTTTCTATTAAAATAGTTATATCTATACTGGGTGGTTCAATATAATTAGTAGATGTATCAATATTTATTTTATATTCAGGAATACTTGATGTAAATTCTATACTTATGTTAGCACTTTTGTAATGTTTAATAGCGTTTGGGTTAAAAATAATTAAGGTGTTAACAGAAAAGGTTAGAAGTTTTTCTATATCTTTTTGAGATAGTTCTTTTAATTTTGATAAATTAATGTATATTCCATCATAGTATTGTGATAATTTTTCAAAATCTATCCAGTTGTTAAATGGAAATTCTTGTTTTAAAAAGTTTAAATCTTCTAAAGAAGAGATGTTAAATATGTTAGCATTTTCTTTTAATGTTATTAGAGATGCTGGTAGTAAAAATGGATAGTCACTTTTATAATAAAGGATATGAGGATTACGACATAGATAATCTATCCATTCATTGTAATTTGGAAAATTTGGGTTTTGAGGAGTTGCCCAAATGCCACCGTAAGGCTTAGAAGATGCTGTATTTTCGATGTTTTGAAATAAATCACTCGATAAATAATCGGTTCCAACACTTAGAAATTCCATAGTAACCCTCCTTTTTGTAAGTGATATTATAACAAAATAATTTATAAATTGCAAATTAAAGTTTTGTATAGTATAATGTTTGTAAGGTGAATGTATGAAGGATTTTTTAGATAAATATTTAGATAAATGTATAAGTATTATCCTAATTATAGTAATTAGTGTTGTTTTAAATAAAATAATTGATAAGTTAATAGATGGAACTATTAGAAGAAAAAGAAAGAAAAATGTAACAACATTATTAATGTTTATTAAAAAAGTTAAGAAATTAATAATTTATTCTTTAATGGTTTTAATGATTATGGGTCAATTTGAAGCTTTTCATAAGTTTTCTATAACATTACTTTCCGGATTGGGAATTGGTTCAGTTGTTTTAGGGTTAGCTGCTCAGGAAAGTTTGAAGAACTTTTTTGGTAGTTTTGCTTTAGTTATTGGTGATGTTTTTGAAGTTGGTGACTTTATTGAATGTGTTGATAGTGGGGTAAGTGGTACTGTTGAAGATATTACAATGAGACATACTGTTATTAGAACTATCAATAATAGAAGGGTTATTATTCCAAATAGTCAAATGAATTCTTATACGATTGAAAACTTTAATTATATTGATAATGAAAATGTTAAGTTGGTTGATTTTTCTATATCTTATGAATCTGATGTTGATAAAGCAATGAAAATTATAAAAGATGAAATGAAAAAGTTATATAAACCAAATGAAAAAGGTAAAAATAAAGATGTTGAGTATCCAAAGGTTAGAGTTGCTTCATGGGATGAGTCTGGAATTAGCCTTAGAGCTTGGGTTTGGGGTAAAGATAATGGTGAAGTATTTGAAAATATGTATAAATTAAATTATGTTATTAAGAAAAGATTTGAAAGTGAAGGAATTGAAATTCCTTATCCTCATGTAGAGATTATTAAAAAATAGTTTACAAAATAAATGTAAATTATTTTTTTGGTTGTACTCTTTTTAGTAATTTGATGTTATAATAATATGTAGAGTAAGGAGAATTGTAATGAAAGCGTGTGCAATAAAAGGTGTAAAACAATTTGAAATTAAAGAAATAGAAGAACCAGTTGCTGATGGTAGTAAAGTTATTATTGATGTTTTAAAATCAGGTATTTGTGGTTCTGATATTCATTATTGGGTTAATGGAGAACCAAAAGGTTTAGTTATGGGCCATGAGTTTTGCGGTCGTGTTGTTGATCCAGGTGATAGACTTGATTTAGAAGTTGGTGATAGAGTTACTGCTTTACCTATTTCACCATGTGGAAAATGTGAAGCTTGTAGTAAAGGCGATGTGCAATTTTGTAGTGCAACATGGAGTGAAGCTGTTGGTTTATCAATTGATAATCCAGGAGGTCTTACAAGTCGCATTGCTGTTAGAAGTGATATGGTTATTAAAGTTCCTGAAGATATGAAAGATGAAGAAGTTGCAATGGTTGAACCAACTGCAGTTGGACTTCATGCAGCTCATTTAGGTAGAATTGCTGTTGGTGATGATGTTTTAGTTATTGGTGGAGGTATTATTGGTCTAGTTAGTGCTATGTTTGCTAAACTTGAAGGTGCTAGTAGAGTAGTTGTTACTGAAACTAATGAAGAAAGAGGTAAGAAAAGTGTAAAACTTGGGGTTGCTGATGAATGGTATAATGCCTTGGATAAAGATTTAGTACCTAAGATGATGGAAAAAACTCATGGTGGTTTTGATGTAGTAATTGAATGTGTTGGTAATAGTGCTGCTGTTAATAGTGCAATTACAATGGTTAAACCAGGAGGTATTGTAGTTTTAGTTGGTGTTGCAACTGATGCAGTTCCGACATATACAGTGCTGGCTGTTATGAAAGAATTGGTTTTACAAGGAGCTATTGCTTATACTTATGATGAATTTAAAGCTTGTATAGATTTAATTGCTGATAAAAAACTTAATGTTATGAAGTTTGTTGATGATATTGTGCCTTTAGAAGGGGTTCAAAAAGCTTATGAACGTTTAACTAGTGGTAATGATTCTGCAGTTAAAATAATTGTTGACCCAAATAAATAACCTAACGAACGTTAGGTTTTTAATATAATAAGAAAGTCATCCAAATTTTGCAAAATAAAATCTTGATATATGGCCGAACATATGATATAATTTAATTATCCAAGGGGGATGGTTTAATGAATACTTATAAGGCATATAAATTA
>ERZ827168.2533-NODE-2533-length-20936-cov-4.216561_pt1 | contig 20936 bp, 11 predicted proteins | sample MGYA00519868_ERZ827168 | MGnify/ENA primary metagenome ERZ827168 (study PRJEB31778, sample SAMEA3449271) | human gut metagenome | biome: human gut; feature: human-associated habitat; material: faeces | place: United Kingdom | collected 2010/2012 ...
AGCCGCCAGTGGATGTGCCGCTGGCGGCTCCCTCATCTCCGGTTCGGCTCTTGACAAACAGGAAAATTTGCGCTAAAATAAAGAGGTCGATTCAAAACAGCCCCATGAAATGAGATGAAAGGAAGAAAAACCATGAAGAAGTTCCGTTTCCTCGTGCTCTGCCTGTCTCTTGTCGCCCTGCTGGTGCTGGGTCTTGTCGCCTGTACCGGAGATGAGGGAGCCGCCAGCGGCACATCCACTGAGCCTGCCAAGTCCGACACAGCGTCCGCAACGGAGAAGACTCCCGATGCGGATACCGAAACCGACACCGACGCGGATACCGAGACCGATACCGCCTCCGACACCGCTTCCGAAACCGAGAAGAGCACCGAGTCCACGCCCGATTTCTCTGGCAAGGACTATGTCCGGATCAGCTCCGCCGAGGATCTGATGGCGTTCAACCGTGCCGTCAACGGCGACGAGGATGTCGACTTTGATGACAAGACCGTCGTCCTGCTCAACGATATCGACCTTGCCGGTCTGGAGTGGACTTCGCTGAACGGCGCGAGAATCCCCTACATCACCTTTGACGGACAGGGACACACCATCCGGAATATGACCATCAACTACGGTCTGAACCGCGACATCGATCCCGAAGGCTTGTTTGTCGGCGCCGGATTTATCGGAACGGTTCCCGCCTCCGCAGAAGTTACCTTCAAGAATATCACGTTTGAGGACACCAAGATTGTGGCGCGTGAGCGGCACGTCGGCTGCCTGGTCGGCAGAAGCCTTGGCGGCGCCTGCACCTTTGAGAACGTGACGGTCAGGAATTTCACCGTGGACGGCTGGTGCGACTATAACAACACCTCCGCCGACACCGACGGCTACCCGATTGCCTTCCGCGTGGCGGGCATCATGGGCGCCTCGTGGGGCGGCGACCACACCTTCACCAACGTGACCGTGCAGAACATCAACATTTCCGGCTTCCACAACCTTGCCGGCATTCTGGGCTATGACGCGTCCGGACTTATCAGCGAGTACTCCTTCGAGAACTGCAAGGTGGAGGGCGCCACTATGGTGTTCAGCTACTGCCTGTCCCCGAACTATACTACCGATATGCCCCGTCGGTTCGTGTCGGTTTTCTACAACGGTCCCAAGTGGGTGGATAACATTGACGCCTGCGTCGAGCAGGGCAACACCTTCTCCGGCGTCAGCTTCTACGACTGGACATCCACCGAGGAGGTTGACGAGTACGGCAACAAGAAGGTCAGCGCCATGACCGAGTTTTCGCCCGACAACTTCCGCTCCTGGACGCAGGAGGAAGCGGACGCATAAGTCTTTCCCGGGGTGTAAAAAGCTCAAATTGAGTTTTTTACACCCCCTTTTCTGCCGAAAGGAGTTTTCCCTATGTCTTACCCTTATTCCGCCGCTATATTTGATTTGGACGGCACCCTTCTGGACACGCTGGACGACCTTGCCGCCGCGACCAACGCAACGCTGGCAGCCTACGGTTTCCCTGTCCGGACGCGTGAGGAGGTGCGTCTCTTTGTCGGCAACGGCGTGGAGAAGCTGATGGAGCGCGCCCTGCCGGACGGGCACGCCACGGTTGCGCACCTGCCGGACGGCTCCTCTGCCGACTTTGGCGCCCTGCTGGCGGATTTCAAGTCGCGCTATGCCGCCTGCTGTGAGGATCGCACGCGCCCCTATCCCGGCATTCCCGCCCTGCTTGCCGCCCTGCGCGACGCCGGCATTCCGGTCGCCGTCGTCTCCAATAAGTTTGATGCCGCCGTCAAGGCGCTCTCCGCTGCCTACTTCGGCGACCTGATCCCCGTTGCGGTCGGCGAGCGCGACGGCGTGCGCAAAAAGCCAGCTCCCGACACGGTTTTTGAGGCGCTCCGCCTGCTCGGCGTCCCCGCGGACGGCACCCCCTTCCCCGTCTACATCGGCGACTCCGACGTGGATATCGCCACCGCCGCCGCCGCCGGACTCCCCTGCATCTCCGTGACCTGGGGCTTCCGCTCCCGCCCCTTCCTTACCTCCCACGGCGCCTCCACCTTCGCCGACTCCGCCGCAACCCTCGGCGCCCTCCTGCTTGGCAACCCATACTCGCTGTCACGGGAAACGGGAGAAACGGGAGAAACGGGAGAAACGGGGGAAACGCTGGGGGACTCTTGAAAGAGTCCCCCAGACCCCCCAGAACTTCTATCCATAATAAATAGTGTTGTGGCTCGGAATCGGCTCTGTCGTTCGGTTCCGGGCTTTTCTTGGTGCAGGGAGAGCGCCGGGGACAAGCCCCCCGCCCAAGTACCTGTTTGGCTGGGACTGTAAGTGCCGCAAGCGGTCTAATGCAGGGGCGCCGGGGGCGAAGCCCCCGGCGAAATTAACCTATAGTCTCCCCCTTCCCACTGGGAAGGGGGGAAGGGGGATGGGGGAAGAATCAAAGCGAAAGGCAGGGCAGGCGAGCGGCAAAGAAGGCAAGCCCCTCAGTGGATTCCGGAAAGGCAGAGTCATCCGGCGACCACCCGGGCAAGCTCCCCGCAGGGTGCCACAGTGGCAAGGTCAGCCAATGCCGCCCGGGTTCAGCCCGGGGATGCAAGGGGCGAAGCCCCTTGCATAAAATAACCTAAAGTCTCCCCCTTCCCCGCCGGGGAAGGGGGCTGGGGGGATAGGGGGCAGGAAAGCAAGTTAAAGGCGGGGTTAGCAGACGCCATAGAAGGCAAGCCCGCACCGGAGCTTAACGCAAAGAAACAGAAAAGAGCCGCGCACGCACGGCTCCTTCCTGCCCGAATCAGCAAACAAAAAGTTTACAAGTAAACGGAATGTTTCAAAACCCGGACGAAACCGCCCGTTTTCCACTCAAACTATCTGGAAAATCCCGAAAACAAGATAGTCCGTTTCCGGCACATTCCAGAGAATAGGATGATCGGGAGCCTGCTTGCGAAGCTCAATCTGCCGCAGACTGACACCCGCATCCTCGGCGGAATTGTGCAGCATCTGCAGAAAATTGGTGTCGGTCATGAAATGCGAGCAGGAGCAGGTCGCAAGATACCCGCCGCGCGGCAGAGCCCGCATGGCTGCCGTGTTGATGTCCCGGTAGCCGCGGATGGCGTTTTTCAGTGTGTCGCGCGTCTTGGTCAACGCGGGCGGATCCAGGATAATGAAATCAAACGGGCAGGCGCGCCGCCCACGCTCCCCCAACGCCCGGAGGTAATCAAACGCATCGGCTTCCGTGTAGTGGACGCGGTCGGAAAGCCCGTTGCGCCGCGCGTTGGCGGAGGCGACCTCCAGCGCGGCGGCGGAAATGTCCACCGATTCGACCTCCAACGCGCCCGCCGCGGCGGCATTCAGCCCGAAGGAGCCGGTGTGCGTGAAGCAGTCCAGCACGCGCCGCCCCCGCGCGATGTTGCGTATGGCGCGGCGATTGTATTTCTGGTCAAGGAAAAATCCGGTTTTCTGACCCTCGCGGTAGTCCACCGTGTAGCGAATGCCGTTCTCGGTAATCTCCACCGTCCCGGGATCCTCCGCCTCACTCCGCAGGGAAAGTCCGGGATACGTGTAGCAACCGGTGAAGCGCGTAAGCCCTTCCCGCTCCCGCACGGCGCCGTCACAGCGCAGGTACACGGTGCAGATGACCTGCCCCCAGTCCTCCCGCAGGATCGTGACAAGCGCGGGCAGCAGTCTGTCCAGCCGATGCTCGGCGCCCAGCGACAGAACCTGCACCGACAGCACGTCCCCGAACCGATCCGCGATCAGCCCCGGCAGCCCGTCCGCCTCCGAGAAAATCAGGCGGCAGGCGGCGAGATCTTCTTCTCCCATCACGCTTTTCCGGTAGTCCAGCGCGTAGCGCAGACGGCGGTTCCAGAAGGCGTCGGTAAAGGTGTCGTTGGCGTTGCGCGAAACCAGACGCACCCGCATCCGGGAGCGACTGTTCCAGAAGCCGGTGCCGAGAAAGCGCCCCTTCGCGTCGCGCACCGTGACCAGGTCGCCGTCCTGCGGGGAGTCCTCCCCCGCGTCGGGCACAGGCTCAACGGCTGTTACATCGCCGTCAAAAACAAACACGTACCCGCCCCGCAGAGCGCGCTCGCCCTTCTCGCTGACCCGGACTGTTCCGGTCGGGCGTTCGGTCGTGCCGGGCTGTATCGGTTCTACCACGGCGGGATTTGCAGTTATTCCCATATTTTCTATCCTTTCGGTTTCGGTTTTTCCTGTGGTAGTATAGCACAATCCGGCGAATTTTGCAAGAGGGAGAACAAAAGAGTCCTCCGGCGCGGTACCTCCGCCCTCCCAGCGCGGTTCCGGCGCACGCAAGCCGGCGCCGGAACCGCGCTGGTCTGCTGCCTTGTAACATCAAAAAACATTATGTACCAATGCAAAATCCTGCGATCCTCCGCGCCCTGCCGCCCGTCCCGCCCCGCCTTGCCGGGGTACTGTGGCGCAATTTGTTCAAATTGCCGGAACGTAGAAAAAAGCGCTTCGTTTTTGTATACATTGACGAACGCCGGCAAGCCCCGCCGAACCCCCGAATCGGCACGCCGGAAATCCCCGCGACGCGCGCTGCGGGAGATTGTAAACAAAACCGCACGTATTTGTAAAAAAATCGGCAGCATTCCGCAAACGAACTGTAAATAAACCGCGATTTTCCCGGTAACGGAACCCGTACAACCGGTGACGGGATGTGTAAACATGGTGAGCAGACCGTGTACATAAAAGCAGTGACCGTGAGCAGGAAGTTGTGTACATACCATGAACGGCAAAACGGGTGGCAGAATTGTCCTTCCGATGCCGCCCTTATAAGGTAGGCGCCGGATTTCCCACTTGACAATCCGGCGGTTTTGTGGTATCATGTTAGGGTCAAATTGGGGTGTTTTGCAACTGTCCCAATGGGATTCTGGCGGATGTGCGGAGGCGCAGGCGCTCCCCCTGGCCCGGGGATGCGCGGCGCAGTCCGGACCTTGGCGGCTCATGACCGTCGGGGTCTTTTACTGCCCCGCCATCCGCCAGCCGCCGGAATCCCTGCCTGACCTGCCGCATTTCCTCTCGCCTCCGGGTGCGACCCGGTTTCGGTATACGGCGCAATGCGTTTTCGCACCGCGCCGGCGATCGGAGAGCCCGGATGGGCGGACGGGAAGGGAACGGACGCGACGCACTCCCGTGCGCGGGAGACGCGGCGGCAGAATGCTCCATGGGCGCAGCCCTCCCTTGGCTGCGTGTCGAAAATCGAAACAGGAGGAAACATGAATGAAGGGAACAAGATTTCTTAAGCCGGCGTGCTGGCTGCTCTGCGCGATGATGCTGATCGGGCAGCTGACGGTGCTTGCGTCGGCGGCAGACGGCTCGACCGGCAGCAGTACGACCTCGTCGTCCCTGGCGGACATCAAGGAGATGCTCAACGCCGCCTCGTACGAGGAATACCGCGCAAAGCACGCGGACGCGAAGCGCGCGACTCAGACCGTCGAGGTGGATGTCTGCGGCGAGGGCGCGTATACCGTGAAGGGCGATGGCTTCAAGACGGTGGAGCATGACGGCGTCACCGGTCTGTATACGCCCAACACCGGCAGCGTGACCTGGACGGTGGAGGTTCCGGAGGACGGGCTCTACGCCATCCGGATCCTGTACTACCCCGAGGAGGGCAGAACCACCTCCATCGAGCGCGTGCTCATGGTCAATGAAGAGGTTCCCTTCTCCGAGGCACGCTCCCTGACCCTGATGAAGAACTGGGAAAACCAGTATCAGAAGGCAAAGGTTCAGCCGGGCAAGAAGGAGACCGCCGAGCAGCTGAAGGCGGCGGCTGTTGCTGCCGGATTCACCGACGCTGCGGTGGAGGACGGCGAGGTCGTGTTCGCGGCGCCCGCCTGCATGACGGCGGCGATGTCGGCGTTCTGCGACGAGCATCTTGTCCGCTACTTCCAGCTCGATATCAAGAGCAACGAGCTGCGCCCGGTTTCCAAGCAGGCTCCCGAGTGGATGACCTACTACCTGCGCGATTCCAGCGGCAGCATCGCGGAAAACTTTGAATTCTTCCTGAAGAAGGGCGAGAATAAGATTACGCTGGAGAGCAAGAACGAGCCGATGACCATCGGCTCCATCACGCTCTACCCGCTCGCGGATACGATTACATACGAGCAGTACAGCCAGAAGTATGCGGGCAAGCCCGCCGGACAGGACACCGTCCGGCTGGAGGCGGAGTTCTTCACCGCCGCGTCCAACATCACCCTGTACCCGCTGGAGGATCGCTCCAACGCGCTCAACTCCCCCGCGGACGTCACCCGCACGGTGCTGAACACCGTCGGCGGCGATAAGTGGCAGACGGCAGGACAGTGGATCGAGCTGACCTTCTCGGTCGGCTCCGCCGGTATGTACGACATCGTGTCCCGCTTCAAGCAGGACGTGCTGGACGGTATCTCGGTCTGCCGCGCCATGTATATTTACAGCGACGGGCTGAAGGCTGGCGACGAGGGCTACTATGACGGCGTTCCCTTTGCCGAGGCACGGGAACTGATGTTCAATTATAACTCCTCCTGGCAGGTCAGCAAGCTGAACAGCGGCTCCGACAAGACCTACGAGGTCTACCTTGCCGCCGACACCGTGTATACCGTCCGGCTGGAAGTCACGCTGGGCGCTATGGGTGAGGTGGTCTCCGAGGTCAGCGACGTCCTGACTCACATCAACAACGACTACCTGAACATCATCAAGCTGACCGGCGCATCCCCCGATAAGTATCAGGACTACGGCTTCTCCGACACCATGCCCGACACCATGATTGACATGGTCAAGCAGGCACGCCGGCTGGAGACGCTTGCCAAGCAGCTGACCGCAATCGCCGGGGAAAAGTCCTCCAACGTTGCCACGCTGGAGAAGATTGCCCGCCTGCTGAAGGAAATGGGCACCGATGACGATGACGTGGTCAAGAACCTGTCCTCGCTCAAGACCAATATCGGTACGCTGGGTACCTTCCTCTCGGACGCGCAGACACAGCCGCTCCAGCTGGACTACATCCAGATCCAGCCCGCCGGCTCCAAGATGCCCCGCGCGAACCCGAACTTCCTTCAGGCGTTTGCCCATGAGATGAAGGGCTTCTGGCAGTCCTTCTTCCGGGACTACAACAGCATGGGCGCACTGGAGGAGAGCAGCTCCGAGTCGGTCGAGGTGTGGCTTGCATCCGCACGCGACCAGTCGCAGGTTCTGCGTAACCTCATCAACAATGACTACACCCCCAACACCAACATCGCCGTTGACCTGAAGCTGGTCGCGGGCGGTACGCTCCTGCCTTCCATCCTGGCGGAGTCCGGACCTGATGTGTATCTGGGACTGGCACACGGTGATGTCATCAACTACGCTATCCGCTCGGCACTTATAAATATTGAAGGCTTCGATGACTTCAAGGAGACCGCCTCCCACTTCACCAACGCCGCCATGACGGTGCTGGGTATGGAGGATGCCGACGAGATCATGCACTACTACGGTCTGCCGGAGACGCAGTCCTTCCCCATGATGTTCGTGCGGCTGGACGTGCTGGCTGACCTGGACCTGGAGGTTCCCAAGACGTGGGACGAGCTGATGGCTTGCATCCCCACGCTGCAGGCGAACAATATGCAGATCGGTCTGACCACCGACTACAAGATCTTCCTGTACCAGAAGGGCGGCGACCTGTTCGCCGATAACGGTATGCGCATCAATCTGGATTCGCAGGTCGGACTTGCATCCTTCGAGAAGATGTGCAACCTGTTCACCATGTACTCCTTCCCCTACCAGTATGACGCGGCGAACCGGTTCCGTACCGGCGAGATGCCCATCATCCTGGGTGACTACACCGGCGTTTACAACCAGCTCAAGGTCTTCGCAACCGAGATCGAGGGCAAGTGGCAGTTCCTGCCGCTGCCCGGTGAGACCGACGCCGAGGGCAACATCAACAACGTGTCCATTTCCGGCGTTGCCGCGACCGTCATGGTCAAGGGCTGCTCCGACCGCGACCGCGCATGGAGCTTCATGAAGTGGTATACCGGCGAGAGCTGCCAGGTCAGCTTCGCCAATGAGATGGTTGCCATTCTGGGTCCCTCCGCCAAGCAGGCGACCGCAAACCGCGACGCGCTGGCGAGCCTGCCCTGGACGGTCGAGGAGTTCGCACAGGTGTCGGCTCAGTTCGAGAACCTGGCATCCGTGCCCAACTACCCCGGTTCCTACATTATTGACCGTTATACCAACTTCGCGTTCCTGAGCGCCTTCAACGACAAGGCGAACCCCTCCGAGGCGCTGCTGCAGTACATCAGCACCATCAATAAGGAGATCGAGCGGAAGCGCGATGAGTTCAACCTGGAGACCCTGACGGACGGCAAGGACGAGTACAAGAACCTGCTGACCAAGCGCAAGGCGCAGATGGACTTCATCCAGACTGCCATTAAGCAAAACAAGGATTACTCCGCCTCCTACGATGCCCTGCTGGATCAGATCGCGTCTGCGGTCAAGTCGGACAACGCAGCCAAGCTGATGGCGGCGCGCGACGCGGTCCGGGAGGCGTATGCGGCTCTTGATCCCGACGGTTCCCTGTTCAAGGCGGATCGCATCAAGACCATGGGCTACGATATGGAGGACACGACACTGACCAAAGAGGACAAGAAGAAGCAGCGCAAGTGCTTCTCCTATGAGGTGTACAAGAACACCTCCGAGCTGTACACGCAGCTCAAGTGCTGCGCTGACTTCCTGGATGACATCATTGAACTGTCTGCTGCCCAGAAGTAATCGGCAGGTGCGGACGGCTCCCGGAGGCACCCCCTCCGGAGCCGACCGGATCCGAGAGAGTATCTATGTCCTTGAAACTATGTAAGGAGAGAGAGTAAATGGCTACGAAAACAGCTATGGCTAAGGCTGAAAAGCCGGCTGCATCGCGGGAACTAACCAAGGCGCAGTGGAAGTGGAAGGAAGCCAAGCAGAACTGGGTTGCCTATGTTATGGTTGCCCCGTATATGATTATCTTCGCCATGTTCACCATTGTGCCCGTGTTCCTGTCCATCTTTATGAGCTTCACAGACTTCAATATGCTGGAGATGCCCAACATGGTCTGGATGAAGAACTACGTCACCCTGTTCTTCGACGACGACATCTTCCTCATCGCAATCAAGAATACCTTTATCTTCGCTGTCATCGTGGGACCCTCGTCCTACCTGATGTCCTTCCTGGTCGCGTGGTTCATCAATGAGCTGCCGCCCAAGATCCGCTCGCTTGTCACACTGGTCTTCTATGCACCGTCCATTTCCGGTCAGGTCTACCTGATTTGGGGTACCCTGTTCTCCTCGGACTCCTACGGCTGGGCGAACGCATGGCTGAGCAAGCTGGGCTTCATCGACGAACCGATCAACTGGTTCAAGGATGAGAAGTACGTCATGCCCCTGTGTATCGTCGTCTCACTGTGGATGTCGCTCGGTACCTCCTTCCTGGCGTTTATCGCCGGTCTGCAGGGTATCGACTCCGCCCAGTACGAGGCGGGCGCCGTGGACGGCGTCCGGAACCGGTGGCAGGAGCTGTACTACATCACCCTGCCGAACATGAAGCCGCAGCTGATGTTCGGTGCCATCATGTCCATCACGGGCTCCTTCGGCTTCGGTGCCGTCGTGGATGCGCTGGCAGGCTTCCCCTCCGTCAACTACTGCGCGCATACCATCGTGCACCATCTGTCCGACTACGGCGGACAACGGTATGAGATCGGTTACTCGTCCGCCATCGCGGTGGTGCTGTTCCTGATCATGGTCGGCGCCAATATGCTGGTCAAGAAGATTATAGCAAGGTTGGGTACGTGATATGGCAAAGTTAAGAACAAGAAATCACAAGGTCGTCCTTGCCCGTTCCGCGGGCGGCGACGCAGGCATCACAGTCCTGCTGGTCATCTTGGGCGTATTCATGTTCCTGCCCATGCTGTACGTCATCATGCAGTCGCTCAAGCCGCTGGATGAGCTGTGGATGTATCCCCCCCGCTTCATCGTGACCAGCCCCACGCTCAAGAACTTCCGCGACCTGTTCACCCTGATGAACATCTCGTGGGTGCCCTTCTCCCGGTACATATTCAACACCGTGCTGGTGTCTGTTGCCGGTACCTTCGGGCACCTCCTGCTGGCGTCCATGGCTGCCTACGCGCTGGCAAAGATCAAGTTCCCCGGCAAGAACGGAATGTTCCAGCTGGTTCAGCTGTCCCTGATGTTCAACGCCACCGTCACCACCATCACCTCCTTCATCCTGATGTCCGAGCTGCACTGGCTGGATACCTACTGGGCACTCATCGTTCCCGCATGGGGTTCGACGCTGGGTCTGTACCTGATGAAGCAGTTCATGGATACCAACGTCAATGACTCGGTGCTGGAATCCGCCCGTCTGGACGGCGCACGCGAGTTCCGCATCTTCTGGACCATCGCCATGCCCATGGTCAAGCCCGCGTGGCTGACTCTGATCATTTACAGCTTCCAGGGACTGTGGAACGCCGGTGCTTCCATGTACATTTACTCCGAGCAGTATAAGTCCTTCAACTACGCCATCGGACAGATCACGGCAGGCGGTATCAAGCGTGCCGGTGCGTCCGCCGCGTCGCAGGTCATTATGATGCTGGTTCCGATTACGGTCTTCGTCATATCGCAGTCCAACATCATCGAAACAATGGGCTCCAGCGGTATGAAGGATTAACGGGGAGGTGCCGAAAATATGAAGAAAATGAATCTGAAGAAGCTCCTCTGCCTTACTGCCGCAGTCCTGCTGCTTGCCGGGGCGCTTGTCGTGCCGACCGGCGCAAGCTCGGCGTACCAGACATACACCTACAGTATCGGCGGAACCGCGCTCTACTCCCCCGATGCCTATACCGCTACCAAGGCGGTCGGCGCGTCGGAGATGGGACTTGAGTCCCTGCTGCCGGAGGACGCCGCCGCGGACAGCACGCTGGGCAAGCTGAACAACCCCAGCGACCTTGTCACGGACAAAGCCAAGAACGTCTACATCGCGGATACCGGCAACAACCGGATCCTGGTGCTGGACCGCTACTATAAGCTGAAGCGTGTCATCAACACCTTCACCAACAGCGAGGGTGTGCCGGATGCGCTGGCGGCGCCGCAGGGCGTGTTCGTCAGCGAGCCGAACAAGACCTACCCCGAGCGCCTGATCTGGGTCTGCGATACCGCCAACTACCGTATCGTGGTGTTCAACGAGCAGGGCGAGTTCCAGCGCATCATCGAGGAGCCGGAATCCACGCTGTTCGACCGCAGCTCGGTCTATAAGCCGATCGCCATCGCCGTGGATGAGTACAACCGACTGTACGTTGTCTCCTCCACCACCTATCAGGGTATCATCGTCATGACCGATGACGGCACCTTCACCGGCTTCATCGGAGCGCAGGTGCAGTCGCTGTCCGCATGGCAGATTATCTGGCGCCGCTTCCAGACCAAGGAGCAGCGCGAGAACTCCGAGAAGGTCATCACGACCGAGTTCAACAATATCTCCATCAACCCCAGCAAGAACCTCGTCTATGCCACCACGTCCTCCATCAAGGATGCCGACGTGGAGAGCAGTATCAGGGGCGGCGACAAGAGCGGTAAGTACTCCCCCGTCAAGCTGCTCAACGCCAACGGTACCGAGATCATGCGCCGCAACGGCTTCTGGATCCCCGCCGGTGAAGTGGATTACTCCTCCAAGTCCACCGACGATATCACAGGTCCTTCCACCATCGTGGACGTGGCGGTCGGCCCGGAGGATACCTGGTCGATGATCGACTCCAAGCGTAACCGTGTGTATACCTACGACTTCGACGGCAACCTGCTGTTCGCCTTCGGCGACAACGGAACCATGCTGGGCAACCTGGGTGAGAACGGTATCAAGGCGATCGCGTATCAGGGCAACGTCATGCTGCTGCTGGATAAGACCAACAACAACATCACCGTGTTCCGCCGCACCGAGTACGGCGACCTGCTCCTGTCTGCCATCGCGGCGGAGAGCACGCAGGAGTACGACAAGGCGATCAACCTGTGGACCAAGGTGCTGCAGCGTAACTCCAACTTCGATACCGCCTATGTCGGTATCGGGCAGGCAATGTACCGGAACAAGGACTACGTCAACTCGCTGTCCTACTTTGAGTCCGCGTATGATACCACCAACTGGTCCAACTCCTACCGTGAGATCCGGAAGGAGTGGATGTCCACGTACTTCCTGGTTCTGTTACTGATCGTCGTCGCGGTTATCGTGGGCGTGGTGCTGTTCTTCCGCACCATGGGCAAGATCAACCGCAGAGTCGCGGTGTCCGGCAAGAAGCGCACCTTCTGGCAGGAGGTCGCTTACGGCTTCCATGTCATCTTCCACCCGTTCGACGGCTTCTGGGATCTGAAGCACGAGAAGCGCGGATCGGTCCGTGCCTCGCTGTTCTTCATCGCACTGGCGATTGCCACCTTCTACTACCAGGCAATCGGACAGGGCTACCTGCTCAACCCGCGCAACCGGTATAGCAGCCTGTGGGCACAGCTGATCGGTGTTGTGGTGCCGCTGTTCCTGTTCGTGCTGGCAAACTGGTGCCTGACCACCCTGTTCGACGGCGAAGGCTCCTTCAAGGACGTCTTTATCGCCTGCTCGTACAGCTTGGCACCCATCCCGCTGCTGGTCATTCCCGCGACCATTTACTCCAACTTCTGCGTGTCCGCCGAGACGGATATCATCGGCTTCATCGGAACGCTCGCCTTTATCTGGCTGGGTATTCTCGTCTTCTTCGGAACCATGGTCACGCATGACTATTCGTTGGGTAAGAACTTTGTCACTATCCTGGGTACGCTGATCGCCATGGTGTTCATCATGTTCATCGCAGTCCTGTTCACCACGCTGATCGGCAAGATCGTCAGCCTTATCACCAACATCGTAACAGAAATTCAATACAGAATGTAACGAAACATAGGAGAGAGCCCGAATGAAGAAAAGTAAGAAGATCTTATCTCTGTTTTTGGCTGTTTTGATGCTGTGCGGTGTTCTGACCGGATTTTCGGTCACGGTTTCGGCAGACGAGACCACGGCGGAGACCGGCACGGGAACAGGAACAGGAACAGCCGAAGAGGATAAGCAGATCAATTACCTGACCGATGTGTACGAAACGCCGGAAGCCAAGCTCGCCACCATGAAGCGCAAGCTCAAGAAGGGCGACTATGAGCTGTACAGCGACGAGACCAGCGGTGAGGTGGCGGTGCGGAATGTGACGACAGGTCAGATTCTGTTCACCAACCCCTACGACATCGGCGCCAGCAACGCGACCGATTCCATCAAGTACCAGCTGCTGTCTCAGATCATCATCAAGTACACGGACAACGGCAAGGAAAGAGAATTCAACAGCTATGAGTACGCCTCCATGCGTGACCAGATCACCGTCAAGAACATCAAGAACGGTATCCGCGTGGAGTACATCATCGGACGTGAGGAGGCAAGACACCTTGTCCCCCGCGTCATCGAGAACACCCGCTTCCGTGAGAAGCTGCTGGGCCCCATGCTGGAGTACTACGGTCTGGATAAGAACCTGGACATCAGCAGTGAGGGCGGCATGACCGAGACGGAGTATGCCGCGACCGTGCCCTTCGCGCTCCGCCAGCTGATCGCCTACTACGGCGGTCGGGACGGCATGAAGAGCATCGCCCGCCAGAAGACCGACTCCCTGAAGGAAAAGCTCATCCAGACCTACCCGGTTCTGAAGAAGAAGCCCGATATGGAGTTCTGGGTGTTCGACGGCACCGCGTCCTCCACGCAGATTGAGAAGCAGGAGAACATGATCCGCACGGCGGCTCCCGATTACTCCTACGAGGAGATGGACTATGACCATCAGCTCACCGAGTACGAGAGCACCGAGACCAATCCGCCCGTCTTCAAGATGGCGCTGGAGTACACGCTGGGCGAGGACGGCTTTACCGTCCGCCTGCCCGTCAACGGTCTGTCCTTCAACGAGACGCTGTACCAGCTGACCAGCATCAGCGTCCTGCCCTACATGGGTTGCGGCAACAATACCTATGACGGTTATGTTTTCTACCCCGACGGCTCCGGTACGCTGTTTGCCATGCAGGATATGCCCAACACCACGACCTCCGTGTCGAGCAAGGTGTACGGCGTGGACTACGCGTACCACAAGCTGACCGGTACCTACCAGCAGACCGTTCGCTATCCCGCGTTCGGTATCGTGGAGGATACCCGGTACTATGACTGCCTTGAGTACGACGACGAGCTGGGTCAGCAGACCGTGACGCGCATCTCCGGTGTGGTGTATGATGCCATCACCAAGGCGCAGAAGGAAGGCAAGTCCACGCCCGCCGGCATGAGCAGCTTCGCAACGCTCATCGGCAAGGCTACCGAGATTCAGGAGGTCGTCTCCAAGCGCGGCTTCACCGCCGTTATCGAGGAGGGCGACGCCCTGACCAACGTCATGTACTATCACGCCGGCGTGCTCTCGGAGTACGACACCGTGATGATGAACTTCAACCCCCGCCCGCAGGACTCCTACAACCTGGCGGACTCCATCTCGGTCGGTACCAACACCGAGTGGACGGTCATCACCGACCGGAAGTATACCGGTAACTTCAAGGTTCACTACATCCTGCTGACCGACTCCACGGTCGCAAAGGAAAAGGGACTGGAGAACGGCAAGTGGTATGACACGACCTGGCTCGGCATGGCGTTCGCCTACCGGGATTACCTGGTCGGTAAGGGGCTGCTGAGCGAGCTGCCCGCCTCCGATACGTCCGGCGATATCCCCCTGTACATCGAGTCCTTCGGCGCCGTGCAGACCACCGAGAAGATCGCCTCTATCCCGGTCACGGTCAAGCGCGCCATGACCTCGGCGGCAGACGTCATCACCATGTATGAGGATCTTGCCAAGCAGGGCATCACCAACGTCAACTTCAAGCTGACCGGCTTTGCCAACGGCGGTATGTACGCCAAGATGCCGTACAATCTCAAGTGGGAGAAGGCAGTGTCCAAGGATACCTCCATGCAGGAGCTGCTGGACTATGCCGCCAAGCTGGAGAACGGCAATCTGGGCATTTTCCCGGACTTCGACTTCTCGTATGTCAACGAGACCGGTATGTTTGACGGTCTGTCCCTGCGCAAGCACGTGGTCAAGACCATCGACGACCGGTACTCCAGCAAGCGCGAGTACAGCCCGACCATGCAGAAGTATGTCGGCTACTACCAGCTTGCCATCTCGCCCGCATACCTCAGCCACTTCTATGAGAAGTTCATGAAGAAGTACCACAAGCTGGACAACGTGACCGGCATCTCGGTCGGCACGCTGGGAACCGCGCTCAACTCCGACTTCGATGACGACGAGCCGTACAACCGCGAGGATTCCCGGACCTTCGTCAAGCGTGCACTGGAGTATATCGCGGGCAGCGGCGACCAGGCGCTGGATGTCATGGTGGACGGCGGTAACGTCTACACCTGGAAGTACGTCCGGCATATCCTGAACGCACCGCTGGATTCCAGCCGCTATATCCGTTCCAGCTACAGCGTGCCGTTCCTCGGCGTCGTGCTGCACGGCTACATGAATTTTGCCGGCACCCCGCTGAATATGGAAGGCGACGTGGAGTACGCCAAGCTGAAGGCGATCGAGAACGGCGCATCCCCCTACTTCATCCTGTCCTACAAGAACACCGAAATTCTGAAGGACTACTACCAGCTCAGCCATTACTACTCCATCCGCTATGACATCTGGCAGGAGGATGTGGTCGAGCTGTACAACGAGCTGAACTCCGTCCTGAAGGACGTCCAGAGCAAGCCCATCGTAGCCCATTCGTTCCTCAGCGGTATGCGCGTCCCCGACGCCGACGAGCTGGAGAGCGACATGAACGAGGAGTTCAACAAGGTTCTGGATTACCAGAACAACCAGGCGGAATACGACAGAAAGCAGCAGAACCAGGCTATCTCCGATGCACGTAAGACCATTTCCACGGTTGAGGATATGGCGGTCGCATTTGTCAAGACCTGTATTTCCAGCTACTCCGGTATCAGCGGCTCCGCGTATATGTACGTGACCGGTGACCGTTCGCTGGAGATGCGACTGATGAATTTCGTCGAGGCGGACAACGCCCACAAGGCAGTGAAGGCGCAGTATGACGCCGCCGTTGCCGCCGGCAAGTCCGACGAGGAGCTGAAGACGATTGCCACGACGCTGGCAGCCGCGGAATCGACCCGCAAGTCCACGCTGGCACAGCTCCGTACCTACGTGCGCAACATCTCCCGCGCCATCAAGTCGCTGGAGACCGAGCATGAGACACTGCAGAAGCTGCTCGCCGATGCCGAGGCTGGTAAGCTGCTCATCGAGAGCACCAGCGGCGTGCATGAGAGCATCAAGCAGGAGATCAATGAGCGGCTTGCTACGACCGAAGCCCTGATGAAACAGCAGCTGGGTATTCAGTTCAAGGATTCGGTGGATAAGGCGGAGATGGATACCTTCTTCCGCACGCATATCGCACTGCTGATGTGCTCTGCTTACGGCGAGAACCTGCGCAGTCAGCCCGGTATCGTCGGCAAGGCGGAGAACCTGTATGAGATGGTTGTCTCCGGCTCGTTCGGACTGCTGAACACCGATGTGGAGAAGACAATCCTCCGCTACCTGGATGCCAACCGCAACCTGACCGACGCCGAGCTGGAAGCCAAGTACGGTCTGTCCGACGGCAAGACCTCCGTGGCAGGACTTGTCCTGTACGCGCGGGAGCTGTTCGGTACGCAGTTCCGCTTTGACCCCACGCTGTCCGATGAGAAGGGCGCGGACGGTCTGAGCGAGGTGGATAAGCACATTCTGGGCTACTTCACCAGCATGCTGTACACCGCCGTGACCGGTCTGGCAGACGACAATGTTCTGCCGAAGCTCAACTTCATCATGACCCGTAAGCTGGACAACGGCAAGGAAGGCTCCAACCAGACCAACGTGTCCAACACGACCAAGAAGATCGGCACTGCCATTGATACGATCCTCAACCCGCGTCTCAAGGGCGTCACCGACGGGAACTACAAGCTGACCGCCGCCGACAAGGAGATGCTGGACAAGGCGGTCGAGGCTGCCGTCAAGGTGGTTGAGAGTGCCATCAACGACTCCGACACCACCAAGCGCGTGGAGTACGCAACGCCCGATACACTGCAGGCTGACCTGCGTGCCTACATCGAGTCCTACTACTACCGCGCGGCACTCAAGCTGGTCGCCCCCGATGGCATGGTCGAGTCGCTGGCTATCCGTACCGTGACCTACAAGACCGCCTCCTCGCTGGCTACCCTGGCGGCATCCCGCCTGACGGCGCTGGAGCAGGCTGGCTCTTACAAGCAGACGCTTGCCAACTTCAAGGGCGATGCAGTCACCGCCGCCAAGCTGGCAGTTATCCTGAGCGAGATTCAGGGCGTGTACGGCGATGTTTCCTCCGAGCTGGAGAAGGCGATGCTGAAGGCGTATGCCGCGGCAGCCGTCAAGTCTCTCGGCGAGGTGAGCATCACCTTCAAGACCAACAGCAAGAACATCAATGCGGCACTGCTGACCGAGTATACCGAGAAGATCGCCGCGGCGGGCGAGGCGGGACTGCCGGCTCTCATCGAGGAGCTTGCTGCCCGACTGGGCACCGAGGGCTACGTACTGAAGGACGAGGAGGCAGACAAGAACGCGCTGGCTTCCGACTTCATCTACTACGCGTATGCGGTGAGCCTGTCCGAAACCACGGTGATGGACTACTACTACGATGTGCAGATGGCAACCATGGACAGAAAGGTCCGGGATGCCGTCCAGCGCAAGCATGACGAGATCGCCGCCAAGATCACGGCAGACACCACGCCCAACCAGCTGTACAATATGCTGCTGGCGACGCTGGGTAACGCGGAGGATTCCGTGGCGCAGCTGACCAAGGAGATCTCCACCGGCATCACCTACTACATCGAGAGCAAGTATTCCATCTCCTCCGATGTGCAGAAGTACTACGTCTACCTGCTGTTCCAGAGCTTCTCTGAGCAGCTTGCCGGCAACGAGGAGCCTGTGCTGACCATCTACGTGTCGGGCAAGCCCGCCAAGCCGTCTGACAGTACGTACAAGAACGCCATCAAGTATTTCAAGAAGGACTACCTGGATGCGCGGATCGCCGACCTGCAGGATAAGGCGCGCAAAGCGTCGCCCCGCGGCGAGATTGTCAACTACGCGCTGGACAGCGTGCTGACTGCCGAGGAAATGACCGCATGGGTCGATCGTATCTATGCCCGCCTGGTGGACGGCAAGTTCCTGACCGATGAGATGAACCAGACCGATGAGGCAAAGGCGCAGCTGCGTGCCGACATTGAGGCATACATCCGCTACCAGTACTGCGAGGAGGCGCTGACCAAGGTCAATGCCAACACGACGCCTAAGTTCAATGTCTCGGAGGTGTACGGCGATGACCTGTACACGTCCAGCGAGCAGATCAAGGCGCTGCTGCGGTACTTCGTGACCAACCTGTCCGAGATCACCGAGAAGGACATTGAGGAGATGATCAAGACCGGAACCAAGACGGAAGAGGAGGAGATCGAGGATCCTTCCAAGTACCTGTCTGCGGACGGACGGATCGTATCCGTGACCTACGGCAGCAAGAAGAGTGACGGCAGCTACGAAAACTACAAGACGTTCCTCCTGAACTACAACAACTTCGCGGTCAGCGTCCGGTATGACGACGTCACCTATACCATTCCCGCGTATGGGTATGTGGTCGTCATGCACTGACGGCGCCGGGACGCAAAGAGAAAGAGAGGTAACATAGAATGACCAATGAAGTCAAGCTGCAGTCAACGGTCAGCGCCCCGAAGGCGAAGCGACGTAAAGTCGCTTCGCTGGATAAGCGGAAGGCGCGCGCCGGCTGGGTCTTCGTTCTCCCCTTCGTGATAGGCTTTGCCATCGTGTACCTGCCTATCATCTGGAATTCCCTGAAAATGAGCTTCTATGAGCTGACCATTCTCAACGGAGGCGGATTCTCGCTGGAGTGGATCGGACTGGAGAACTACCAGTACGCCCTCTTCAAGGATTCCTCCTTCACCGAGACGCTGGTCAAAGGAATGAAGGAGCTGGCATTCGACGTGCCGGCAATCCTGCTGTTCTCGCTGTTCATGGCAGTCCTGCTGAACCAGAAAATGGCTGGACGTGCCCTGTTCCGTGCCATCTTCTTCATCCCCGTCATCCTGTCCACCGGTATCATGGAGTCGGTCGAGGGTCAGAACATCCTCGGCTCCTACATGGAGGACGCCAGCGGCGTGAATGACGGCTCCGGCTCCAGCACGGCGAACGAGATTGTGTCCACCATGGATATAGAACGATTGTTCTCCTCCATGAAGGTCGGACAGGGACTTGTGGATTTCGTCAAGGACATGATCAACAACATCTACGACATCGTGAACCGTTCCGGTGTCCAGATGCTGATCTTCCTGGCGGGACTGCAGTCCATCTCCCCCGCTATCTACGAGGCGTGCCGGATCGACGGTGCCACGGCATGGGAAACCTTCTGGAAGATCACCTTCCCGATGATCAGCCCCATGATTCTTGTCAATGCCGTGTATACCATCATCGACTCGTTCACAACAGATTCCAACTCGGTCATGAAGTACATTCAGACCGTGTACACGTCTTCCGGCGGTATGGTGCGATCCTCTGCTATGGCGTGGATGTACTTCCTGCTGGTCATGCTGATTCTGGCGCTCCTGGGCGGTATCTTCTCCGCCTTCGTGTTCTACCAGAAGCGTGACGCGTAAGGAAAGGAGGAAGCACCGTAATGGATAACATTCAGTCTACCCCAAAGGTAATGAAGGAGTCCAAGAACAAGATCAAGGTTGAATTCGACCGCACGCCCCTGAAGGAGCGTATGAAGGCGAAGTTCCTGAATCTGTACTTCTTCCAGCAGGTGGCATGGTATATCTTCCGGTTGGTTCTGCTGATCGGTATTTCGTACATCGTGCTGTACCCCTTCTTTACCAAAATCGCAGGCTCCTTCATGTCCCCGGAGGACTTCGTGGACGTGACCGTGCGCCTGATCCCCAAGCACTTCACGCTGGATATCTACAAAGCAGTCCTGACCGAGCTGAAGTATGCCGAGGCGTTCCGCAACACGTTCATCATCTCGATGCTGTGCGGCGTGCTGCAGACTTTTGTCTGCTGCCTCATCGCCTACGGTCTTGCCAAGTTCCGCTTCCGCGGCAACAAGCTGATCATGCTGCTGGTCATCCTGACCATGATCGTGCCTCACCAGACACTGCAGCTCTCCATGTTCATGCAGTTCCGGTACTTTGACATCTGGGGCATCCTGTCGTTGCTGAGCGGGCACGCATCGACCGGTATCGCGTCACTGGACGCGGCGCTGGCGAATATCCACGTGCTCCCGATGAAGGATGCGGGCATTACCCTGACCAACACCTACTGGCCGCTGGTGATCCTGTCCATGACCGGACTGGCGTTCAAGAACGGACTGTATATCTTCATGCTTCGTCAGTTCTTCAACGGCGTGCCGGATGCTCTGGAGGAGTCGGCATACATCGACGGTTCCGGCACCTTCCGGACATTCCTCACCATCATTCTGCCGCTTTCCATTCCCATGATGGTCACGGTGTTCCTGTTCGCCTTCTGCTGGCAGTGGACGGATGACTTCTATACGGAGATGTTCTTCACCTCCAGTAAGATCGTCCTGATGCCGGATATCGTGGATATCCCGTCCTCGCTGAAGACCGACTACGCCGGACAGAATATGTACTACGCCGCAATCCGGAATACCTGCGGCCTGTGTATCATCCTGCCGCTGGTCATCCTGTATGCCTTCTGCCAGAACTTCCTGGTGCAGGGCATCGAGCGCTCCGGTCTGACCGCCGAGTAATCATCCCCCGGAACCGCCCCTCGTGGGCGGTTCCTTCTTTTTTGCAAGGCGCGGGCGGGGGATACGGGGAGATACGGAGATACGCCGGGGGACTCTTGAAAGAGTCCCCCGAAC
>ERZ827168.2534-NODE-2534-length-20926-cov-8.637200_pt1 | contig 20926 bp, 19 predicted proteins | sample MGYA00519868_ERZ827168 | MGnify/ENA primary metagenome ERZ827168 (study PRJEB31778, sample SAMEA3449271) | human gut metagenome | biome: human gut; feature: human-associated habitat; material: faeces | place: United Kingdom | collected 2010/2012 ...
GTCCGCCGCTCTGAGGAGGAAATGGGCTTAAGGTCACCGCTTTGTACAGGAAATACGCTTTCGATCACCGGCCAAGATAAATGGACTGCTTTGCCAAGACGAGTTGGAGCATCAGGTCGTTGCAAGGCGTGGGGACACCGTGCTCACGCCCAAGGCGGCATACCGCACCGGTGATAATGCGGATCTCGGTCTCGCGGTGGCGCTGCACATCCTGCACCATGGAGCTGATGGTCTCGTCGGTCATACGAGAGACCTCATAGGCGTGCTCCAATTCCGCATCGTGATCAAGCGTGCAGCCGCAGGCATTCGCCACGCCGATGGCCTCTTCGACCAGCATACGGGCCGCTTCGTGAGCGTACTGGTTACCGTCAACAAAGCCGTTCTTGGTCTCAAGCAATGCACTCATGCCGTTGATGGCAACGTTTGCCAGCAGCTTGTGCCAGATAGCGTTCATCACGTTCTCGTGGACCTGAACCTCAAGGCCGGCCTCGCGCAGAGCATTGGCCATTTCTTCAACCCTTGCCATGGGGGCCTTCAGGGAACCCATGTTCGTCACGCCGGTGCCAGTGTGCTTGACATGGCCGGGAGCCACGGGCGTGGAGCCAAACGCAGTGTTGCCGATGATGATCTGCTCTTCGGGCACGACCTTGGCGATCTCATCGTAGTTGCCCAGACCATTCTGCAGGCAGAGGATCATGGTGTGCTTGTCGATCATCGGCAGCGCATTGCGCACAGCCGCTTCAAGATACTGATAGTGGACGAACACGATCAGCAGATCCACGACGCCGACCCCCTATTGACATCATTGACAGTCGATGAGAGAGTGCTCCGGTACATAACCGAGCTCGGAAACCGGCTGGAGAGTTGAGAAAAACGCCTTGTGTGGTGGTCGTGGCCAACCGTTGCGATTGCCACACTCAATCCAATTTTTGAGGGGGGCGAAATCTGCCTTTAGGTGGTCTCCAACAATCTGTTGTCGCAGCTTGTTTCCGTGGAGTAATCGAGTTTTACTCTCTTTGAATTCCAGAAATCCCTGTTTCGTGGAAGGGGTTGCGATACGGTCATCCGAAAAATGTTCAAGTTGGTTATTTTCACGCCCTGCTGTAAAATACAGGAAACGGAGACCGAAGCGGTTCGCTTCGGCCTCCGTTTTTCTATGCGCTTTCCCTTTCTACAAGAATTTCATTCATGCTCACGCCCCACAGCCGCGAGACTGCATAGAGGTTATCTACGCTCGGAAGGCTCCTTCCCGCCTGCCATTGGTACACGCCCTGCGGGCAGCCCAGACCGAGGTATTCCTGCAGCTCCTTCACGCTGTACCCCTTCTCCAGCCGCAGGCGGCGGAGGTTTCGGCCCGTGGCGGCAGCGTCGATAACAGGATAGCGCGGCGGCTCCCTTCTCTCCATGCCGCCGCCTCACGCGCTGCGCCCAAGACGCAGCAGGTTGGTCCGGGCGACGAGCTTGGATTTGCGCGGGTACGGGATGCACTGCATCGCGGTGTTCAGCGCCTCGCGGCTCCCCACGAGGATGACCTCCTTCCCTGCTCGTGAGATCGCGGTGTAGAGCAGGTTGCGATACAGCATTCTTGCAGTCGCCATGCTCACCGGCATGAGGACGGTGTCGTACTGGCTGCCCTGACTTTTGTGTACCGTCAGCGCATAGGCGAGCGCAAGCTGCGGCGGGGGCGCGTCGTCATGACCGATGCCGTATTCGCCCTGTCCACGGTCGATTTGCCATGTCTTCAGCGTACCCCTGACTGCCAGCGCGGCGACACGGTGCGGCTTCTCTCCGCGAATATGCAGCACACCGACATCGCCGTTGCAGATGTTGTAATAAGCGTTGTTCTGGGTAACGATGACACGGTCGCCGTCACGGAATTTTCCCCATGTCGGCTTTTCCGCCGTCAACGGGTTGACTTCGTTCTGCAGGCGCGTGTTGAGCGCCTGCACCGAAAAGCCGGTTTTTACCCTCACCGGCGAGAGGACCTGAATGCTCTCGCCCGCCCGGTAACGCCGCGCAGCCTCCTCGCACAGAAGGTCGGGAATGGCACGGTCATCCGCGGGAAGCAGGCGGAAGCTGTCATCCCACCGCAGTTCGTGCTCCCCGTTCAGCTTCGGGAAGTCCACGACATTCTGACGCAGCGCCGCGGCATCCGTGCTTTGACGGTACTGCTGCTGCAAGCAGATAGAGGGGACGCCGAGCGTCAGAAGGTCGAAAAGGATGTTTCCCGCCCCGACGGACAGCAGCTGATTCGGGTCGCCGAGCAGGGCAACGCGGCAATTTCTGCGAACACGGTTGAGTATGCCGGTGAGCATCTCCAAGGACACCATCGACGCCTCGTCGACGACGACCAGTCCGATGCAGTTCCACGAAACGGCGTCCAGAAAGTTTGCATCCGGGCTTTTCCCAAGCGCGCCGTGGACCGTGCGTGCCTCGATCCCGGTGCGCTCGGTGAGGTTGCGCGCAGCCTTGCCGGTCGGGGCGGCGACCACATACGGCACAAAAGCGTCATTGCGCTCTCTGAAGCAATGCACGATGGCTTCAATGAGCGTGGTCTTGCCGCAGCCCGCGCCGCCGAGAATAATGGAGAGGCGGCTGTTCAGCGCCAGCTCGATCGCCTCGCGCTGCTGTTCGCTGAGGAGAATGTCACCGGCACGGAGCTCCCTCAGAATCTCCATGACCGGCAAAGCCGGGGCTTTAAGGATGTCAGCGAGCCGCTCCGCCGCAGTCACCTCATAGTCCCACGTCCGTTTGGCATACAGATGATACCCCTCCCGATGGAGAAACTCGGCCTGCAGCAGAAGGGCTTTATCGGTGCGATACCGCTGTCTGGTGAGGCTTGGCCTCACCGCTTTGCTGGCGCGGAACAGCTGCTCGTCCGTGCAGTAGGCGTCGCCGTTTTTACCGATGTCATCCATGGCAGCAAGGATGTACTGTGCCTGCTTCTTGATTTTGCCCTTTTCCGTGTCTGTAAAGACCTTCGCCATACTGTCTCACCCCCCTACGCCGCAAGGTTGACCTGAAGCTCGATGCCGAGCTGCTCAGCCAGCGCATGCTGGATGGCGAGGCGGTCATACCAATCGGAGACCTCGCCCAGACGGCGAATGAGGCACGACTTGTCCAGCGCCATGACCTGCTCGCACTTGGCGATGCTGGTGGCCGCAAGTCCATAGCCGCGCAGGCAGACGTGCGTCGGCAGAGTTGCTGCCTTGCGGTTGCTCGTCAGCGGTACGGCCGTGACGATGGGGCTGAAGTTGTTTGCCACGTCGTTGGACACGATAACGACGGGACGGGTGCCGTGCTGGACATGGCCGGGTGTGACCGGCAGATTTGCGAGCCAAAGCTCCATCGTGTGAATAGCGATCTTCTTATCCATATAGTTTCCTTTCCGGCGGCTCAGGAGGCCGCCTTGCCGTTGAGCACTTCGACCGCTTTTGCGAGCGTATCCGCAGACTGGTGCAGATAGCCCTCGGTCGTTTTGATGTCAGAGTGTCCCGTGAGCGCCGCAATGGTTTCCATGGGAACACCGTTTGCCTGCAGCATCGTCACATAGGTGTGGCGGCAGCAATGCGGCGAGAGCTTACGCACCTGACCGACATTTTTCAGCGCCGTATAGAAGCGCCGGCGGAAGGAGCCAACGCCATAGAGCGGGTTCCCTCCGGAGCAGGTCCAAACGTAGGGTGTGCCGCTGTGTTCGCGGAGATAGCGTACATACGGGCAAAACTGCTCCGGGATCGGAATGGTTCGGCGGCTGCGGATACTCTTGGGTGATTCGAGCTGCGGCACGCCGTTCACCATCTTCACGGCATGTTCAACATGAATGACGGAGCCGTCCTCGCTGATATCCTCAGGGCGAAGCGCCAGCAGCTCCTGTGCGCGAATGCCGGTTCCGAGCATAGTGCGAATGCTGTTGCCGAGCAAATCGTCCGGCAGCTCCTCTATCAGTCGGGATACTTCCTCTTCTGTGAATGCATCCTTTTCCCTGTGTTCCCCGTTGAAGCCCTTCGTTTTGCTGCGCACGGTCTTGGCCTTGCGCGCAGGATTGCGCAGGATCAGGCCATTGCTGTCAGCAGCATCGAAAATCTGGATGAGCATGGCACGGCATTTGCGAATCATTGAAAGCGAGTAGCCGTCGGTACTCAGCTTATCCAGAAAGCGGTTGACATGGATGGGAAGGATCTCCGCGAGCGGCTGATCCCCAAAGCCTTTCTTCAACGCCTTGAGCGTGTACTGATAGCCGGAATAGGTCGATGGCTGCACCTCGCTCTTGTAGTCGCCATACCAGGTATCCGCCCAGTCGGCAAAGCACATCCTCTTGTCAATATGCACACCGGAATCCATGCCGGCATGGTACGCGCGGAGCTTATCGAGGACCTCGGCGCGTGTTTCGGCTGTGAAACGGACGATGTTCTTCTTTCCATCCGGCGTGTAGCCGTCCATGATCTCTCCGCGCCAGCTGCCGTTTTTCGTTTTGCGGACGCTGCCCTCACCGTTTGAGCGCTTTCCTGCCATGGTATCACCCCCCTCACGCGCCCAGCCGCAAGCCGCTGGGCAGGTAGGTCTTCGCCTCGATCCATGCCAGGAAGGGTGCCTTGGGAATGCGAATGCTGCCGCCAAAACGGCAAATCGGGAAGTCCTTTCGGTGTGCCAATTCATACGCCTTGGACTGGCTGATGTTGAGGTAATCCTTGACCTCGCTGATGGTAAGATAATCGTGGTTGAGCTGCTTGGTTTCGTTCATAATAGAAACCTCCTTATAAAATGCAGTCAAAAAGCGCCATGCAGGTCGGTACCCGCATAGCGCTTCACTACATTCATAAGGAGGTCTCATTCTACCACCGCTCCCAAAATGGGGGCTTGCGCAATGGCTCAGAAATGGGTATAATACTCCCGTAGCGTAGTTTTACTACTGTGCCGGTGCCACGTTCACCTGTGCAGGCACGTGGGAGGGTTCAGCTCTCACGTGCTGCTACTTTTTAACTTGAGCACATTATAACATATATGTGGTCGTATATCAATCGGCATCTTGAACAAATATGTACGACCACATATGTTTGTTTTGAGGAAAAGAACATATGAATACAGTAAAAAAAACAACCAATGCCCAAAAAAAAGCTCACCAAAAATATATGGAAAATTATGTTGAAGTCAAAGTTCGAATGACACCTTTACAAAGAGATGTCCTTCAGCAGCACGCAGCAGATCAACGCGAGAGCGCGACTGCCTTTATCAACCGCGCTATTGCTGAGACCATGGAGCGTGACAAGCGGGGCAAATAATCATTTCCAATAGATAAACAGCGGGCAGGCATGCCGTCAACTGACGGCATACCTGCCCGCTGTTTTACTTCAGCCTTCTACTAAATGCCTCGTCGCTTTCTTGTATACCCCGTGATACTTTTTAATAATATTCGTCCTGCGGGATAGGCTTTTTGCGTGCGGAGGGGTCGTAATAACTTCTGTCCGGACTGCATACGGCGCTTTTATTTCGATTTCTGCGCAAGGTTCGTCACACACGAGGTTAAGCAGCAGCGTGGACTTCTCCTGAGATGCCGCTGACAAATGTATTTCCGGAGCAGAGGCAACATGATGATAGCGATGTGCATCATCTAAGCCCACCTCACACATATACGGATACAGATCATTTAGAAACGGCCGATTTTTCATCTTCTGATGAATTTCATAGAGCAGATCCTCATTTCCGAAGTGGTTTCGGATAATATACGGATCTTCTATGCTGTGCCCCATAATGTACTGTATCTCGGTCTCATTCATTCCAAGAAGGTAAAGATGTGTTCCAAGGTTTCTACGGAGCAAATAGGTCGTAGGGTCTTTTACCCTCAGGTCCATGTCCCCTGCGTCCTGATGCAGTCTCCGGTCAATATACGACACAACGTCCTCGTTGACATGAATTTTCCGAAGGACGGCGCGTCCGGCCGCAGTCAGATGTCTGGAAACACACTGTTCTTTATACTGGTCTCCTCGGCAGGCAATATAATACTCATCAACACGCTCTCCGCAGGCTTCCTCCAAGCGATGGGCCCGTTGGTTGATCATCCAAAGCAGGCGGTCGGGAACGGGAACGTACCGATACATATTGGAGGTCTTTCCTCCAATGTGTTCCTCTCCGGTTTCATTATTGATGGATTGGAAAATCTGTGCGTAAAAGCACTCAGGGTGGCGGCTCATGCCTCGGATGGCACCATACTTGAGACCGCAAGCCTCTTCATTCCGCAATCCCAGACAATACATCAATGCGAGCCCCATTTTCTCCCCTGTCTGCATGGGGTCGACCATCAGCTCATCATATAGTGCTGCTTCCTCCCTGGCGCTAAGCGACTTGCGGTTTACAACCAACTCTTTTTCTGTCGCTCGTTCCGGCTTTTCTGTGGGAGGAATGGAAAACTCCGTTCCGAACAAAACATCTTCGCAGATGTCTTTTTCGGCGGCCAAACGAACAACTGCCCGTATAAGGTAACGGTAGGTTCCGATTGTCGCTTCACTATAGCTTCCTTTTTCTTTAATGCGATCGATCACGCCCTCGTAGTCCTCCAGCGTGTAGGTTTCGATTGCCCTTTCCGCTGTCAGTTCCGGCAAAATCAGACGATTATATATACTGTTGTAGCTGTTTCTGGTTGATTCTGCCTTAGCATTCTTAAATATTTCTCCGTAGAATTCCTTCAGCACCCCATAGAACGTGTATTTTCCACCCGCACGAACGATATTGTCTTGTAATTCATAATTCTTGCTTGCCATAGCTTCGTCCCTCCTCTCCGAAAAGCAGGACTTCTCCGGAAAAAGCAGATGGGCATGAGACAGTTAGCTCCACACTTTTTCCAGCCTCCATCTCAACACGAAGCTCCGCACCGCCTATGTCTGCGATGGAAGATATGCTCCTGATGTGTTTTGAAGGTATGGCGGGAGTCTCTGCCAGCATCGCTTCCCAACGGCACAGCTTTTGGTAAATAACAAACTGCGCCAAATCGTTGGTGAAATCGCAATAGTTTTTTCCAAAAGGGCTGCTTTGGCGTAGTCCAAGAACATAGCACGCCTCCGCCTCGGTAAAGCCGCAGGTATAGTTCGCGCGGTATTTAAAATTTGATCGAAAAATATCTCCGTGATAATCGGACAAATTGGTCTCGATCACACCCTTTTCATCCGATGTGGTAATGCAGTTGTCCTCGATCCCTATCCTCTGCACCGCTTTCTGTGACCATTTGTTAATTGTCCGCGGGACGATCTGCGGTTTGGTGACATCTATGACATACGGGTCCGGCGCTACGATCTGCAGGTCATGTATCTTCTCAATGTGCAGGTTTTTAATGAGATAGTTCCTCCGCGCATCAAGAGCTGCCTTCAGCGTAGGGGCAATCGGAATACGGCGATAGGATGACGGGCTGTCAAAGGGATGGATCTTCGCCGTAATATTATCGAATTGCCGGTAAATGCGGAACTGGTCTATGCCAACTACCGGAATATGATAAATATCTCTCCATGTGAGGGCGCTGACAATATTGGCCTCAATGCCGGTGAAAAAGCGAATCACCACAGCAAGATGCTCTGCATTGTCTCCGGTATCAAGGTGCAGCATTTTTAAAAGCAGGCTCTCTTCATCTGTGCGAAAGCTGCGCTTAGCAAGAGCATTTTTTAACTCAGCAATATCCTTCTTAGACTGCTGCTTTTTCTCCCGCTCCAAAATCTGCTCAACAGGGTTTTTACTAATTTCGCCATTTCTGAGGGCAGCAGCCAAAAGATGCCCAAGGCGCGCCCAGTAGGGCAGCAATTCTTCGTGGCCTGTTGCAGCTTGAAAAGCCCGCATCTTGTCATCGAGAATTACAGGTCCATCCTCTCCTTCCAGATCCGCTACACGAAGCAGCGCAATATCCTGAAATCTAAAGAATTCCAGTTCCTCCTTCGGCGGCTGATATTTCTTTTTATCTCTTGGGATATCCAAATACAGGTACCAAAGAGTTGCCAAACAAATGCCATTCTGAAGAAGTGGATATTTTTCTACTCCGCATTTCTTTGCATTCTCATAGGCTCTGACAGCGCTGTCATGGATGCGCCCGGAATAGGGAAGCTTCTCCGTCAACCACTCATCTAATTCGGACTCCGATCCAGTTATGGTCGAACAGTAGCCTCCCTTAATGCGCTTTCCCCGCCCAAGCGATGTGCGCCTCATCTGCTTCCGATCCGCGTAATCGGAAACATATGCCTCCGCCTTGAGCTTTCCGGTACGGGTCATCGATTTCTTAAACCAAAAAATAATTTCAGGGGTAAACCGGAAGGTGTCTGGTTCAGAACGTATCACCTCCGACGGCCGCCTTTCAAGATGAGCAAACAGCTTATTTAGGCTCATATCTGTGCAAAGGGACTCAGCAGGACAGGCCACCGTCCCTTTCATTTTCAAGAAGCTTGGTCTGCTCACCCCACCGGAAAGCAACTCGTATTTCCGAATGGTAATATCCTCACCGCTGCATTGCACACACGCTGATACGAATGCTTTATTGACAGGCTTTGAGCGGGAAGAAAGCGCAGACAATACAATATCGATCGTCTCAATGGAATAACCATCGAACAGATATGGTGTGCTCCGTGATGAAGCTATGACACACTCAGAAGGCAAAAGCGCATACAAGCGGCCGTCTTCTTTCATGCTTTTGTGTATGTTTTCAAACCACTGTTCCCATAGATCCGAAGCAGTCCCACGCAAAAAGGCAAGCGACTTTGAGAACTTTATCGAGCTGCTGCTATCAGCATGAGACTTCAATTCTTCAAATGTAATAAACGCTGCCGTCGGAAATTCTTCGCGCAAAATAGCAGCTAATTCCTCAAACTGAACACAGAAGGTTGTCGATGAAGTCCACTCATTTGGATAGTATTTTAAAAAATCCGGAGCAGGATTCACAACTAAAATAGTGTCGCCCGCTGACAGCTCTGCCACAAATGCCGGCAGGATAAAGTCATGTTCCAAATCGCTATCATCTAACTGATATAGATCATACATCGCTGTCAAATAATCAGTTGGGATCTTGATTTTCGCAATAGAGTCCGCAGCAGAATCCATCCACTCATTCAGGCCAAGCAAGTCAAGTCGAGGATGCTCTCTGTGCAGCTTTTGAAGATATCTCCACGGATAATCAGCTTTGTGCTTCCAAGCACTTTTCCTCCTATAGTGATACGAGCCAACGATCTCCTCTCGGATCATCTGAAAGATTTGAAGTTGTTCCTGCATTTTAAATCCTGCTTTTTTCATCAGCTTCAAAGCTTCTCGTGAAGATGCATGAACCTTCGATTTATATATCAGTGGTGTAATATCCGAGGAGGCAAAGAGCAGCATATCCTCCCATTGTTCCTTTAAAAAATTATCTTTATATGTGGATACATATGGCTGCTTGTTCTCTTCACCTGACATTTCGCGGAACAGCAATACGAGCGTCATGCAAAGGGCATCATCAGTTATATGTTTGGAATATAATTTGATCTGGTCGGCAGTACGGACTGCCTGCGGCCAATCGACATAGCTGCGCAGAAAGTCCGTGACCGGCAAATCAGAAAATAACTTATAAACACGATCAATGCCGCTATCAATGCTCCTATCATACTTAAATGCGACGTCATACAGGCGGGACAGAGCCGTAAGATTATTGGCATATGCAGCGTGAGGATATTTCCACCCCTTTTTTTCAATTATATTCTTTAGGTGGCGGAAACAGCTAAAGCAGATAAGATACCGTTCGACCTCGCTAACGCTATCGGGCATAATTTCATGCAGAACCTTTGCCAGGGCAGCATAGTCCATGTAAGCACCTCCGTCACAAAATCGCCTATATCGTTTTTCTTATATAAATATATTATACCAATAAGCGATTTTCGTTGTCAATAACATCTTTTATAGAAATTTTTCCAGACGCCTATTCCGCTACCTATTCCGCTTTTATTCCGCTTTTTTGCGTGGGAAGCGCTGTGAATAAAAAAAAGAAAAGTCCCGTAACCCTTGCGGTTACGGGACTTTTCTTTGGTCCGAGTGACTGGAATCGAACCAGCGGCCTCTTGAACCCCATTCAAGCGCGATACCAAACTTCGCCACACCCGGATATGCTGTTTTGCTGAACTCAGCCTAAATAAGATAGCATATCCCGGCGCAAATTGCAAGCCTTATTTTCAAGTTTTTTTAAAAAAGCGACAAAAACTTTTTGTTTCTTCCTACATTGTTCCTTTCAGGTAGCGATAGTCCATTTTCATGATATTGCGCAGGAAGGGCACGAGCAGTACGGCGTCCGCCGCCATCCAGGCAAAGGGATCGGCGAAGCAGAGGGCATAGACCGCCGCGCGCGGCGCGTCGGAATTGACCGGACCGCCCGCGATCAGCGGCGGCAGCAGCAGGCACACGCTCACGCGTGCGGCCAGCTCGGCCGCGCCCGCGCCGAGCACGAACTGCGGCTTGCCGATGCCCTGCACACAGTTGCGCACGACGAAGATGAAGCCGAGGAAGAGGTAGAGCGACAGGTCGACATAGAGATAGGTGTTGCCGTAGCGCATCGTCTCCGCCGTGACCTTATCGGGTGAGAGGAAGATATAGAGATACCCGCCGCCGCGCGAGAGCAGCAGTCCAGCTGCGATGGAGATGAGGCACATCGTCCAGACAATGATGAGCGCCTGCACCGTTCCTTTCTTGATGCGCGCGTGGTCGCCCGCACCGAGGTTCTGCGCGGTGAAGCTGGTCATCGCCGCGCCGAGGCCGTTGAGCGGCGTCATAAGAAGATTGTTGAGCTTGTTCGCCGCGCCGAAGCCGTTCTGCGCCGCGTTGGAGACCATCTCGCCGCCAAGCGTATCGAACTGCACGATGACGCTCTGCATCACGATGATGCCGATGGCAAGGACAGAGAACTGCAATCCGAGCGGGATGCCCTGAATGAGATGTCGCGTAACGTCGCGCCTTGTGATGCGCCAGTCCTCGCGGTGCAATCGCAGCTCGGGATACTTCAAAAAGGCGTAGAGAAAGCAGCCGAGCGTGCTGATGAGCTGCGCCGCAACGGTGGCGATGGCTGCGCCCGCGACGCCCCAGTGGAACGAGAGGATGAAGAGCAGATCCAGCCCCACGTTGAGGATCGTCGAGAAAAGCAGGAACGCGAGCGGCGTGGCGCTGTCGCCCATGCTGCGCAGGAACGAGCAGATGAAGTTATAGAAAAGCTGCGCGCCGATGCCGCCGAAGAGGATGGCGCAGTAGGTATAGGCCGCGCGGTAGACCTCCCCGCTCGCGGGCGTGACGTTGATCCACGCGAGCATGGGGTCGAGCAGCGCCAGCGCCAGCGCCGTGAGAACAGCGGTCAGCGCCGCGGAGAGGACGATCTGCGTCGCCATGGAGCGGCGGACGCCCGCGCTGTCGCGCGCACCGACAAAGCACGATGTCACGGTGCAGAAGCCCGCGCTCGCGCCGAAGGCGAACTGCAGGAAGATCATCGCGAGCGAGGTGGTGTCGTTCACACCGGCGACCTCGCTCGCCGTCAGCGTCTGACCGACAATGGCGGCGTCGCTGATGGAATAGACCTGCTGGAGCAGGTAGGAAACGATAATGGGGAACGCGAACACGAGCAGCGTCTTCCAGCACGTTCCCTGCGTGAGGTCCACGGGCTGAAAGAACGAACGAAGCGAAAACGACGACTGATGATTCATAAGCCTCACCTTTTACCACGGTGTATTTTGATGTCTTTCATACGAGATTGTGATTATAAATTTGTAGGAAAGGGTTGTCAATGTCACTTTTGTCCAAAAAAAGTGTGCGCCTCGCGCCGCATCTTTTCTCTTGCGCCAAGGGCGTAAAGGGAGTAGAATAGCGCCGAAAACAAAGGGTGTCTCCCCTTTCGGAAAGGAGCGCGGAACGCGCCATGCTTGCCTTCCTCCTCGCACCGTTTTACCTGCTTTTCAATCTCTATCTGTTCCGCCGTATCATGGGCTGGGTGCGGGCGTGGTTCCCGTGGTTCCGCAAGCGGAAGCATTGGGCCGTGCCCGCCGCGCTGTACGCCTTCTTTGCGCTCTCCTTTGTTCTGGCCTTTCCGCTGCCTGCCGGACGGCTGAAGCGCGCGCTCATGCTCATCGGGAATTATTGGCTCGGCGTGCTGCTCTATCTGCTGCTGGCAGTCCTGCTCGCGGACGGACTGCGGCTGCTGCTCGTCCACGGTCTGAAGCTCCGCTCTCTGCGCTCGGCGCGGATGCACCGCATCGCGGGCTGTCTGTGCGCGGCGGTCATTCTGGCGACCTCCGTCGGCGGCGTGATCAACGCCCGCATCGTGCGCGTCACGCCCTATGAGATCACCGTAAACAAGTCCGCCGGCAGTATGGAGAGCATGAAGGTCGTGCTGCTCGCCGATCTCCACCTCGGCTACAACGTGGGGCTTGCGCAGATGGAGCGCATGGTCGCGCGCGTGAACGAGCAGGACGCCGATGTGGTCGTCATCGCGGGCGACATTTTTGATAACGCCTGGGAGGCCGTGGAGGAGCCGGAGCAGATCGCTGCGGTGCTGCGCGGCATCCGGTCGAGGTACGGCGTCTACGCCGTCTACGGCAACCACGACATCGAGGAGCCTATCTTAGCGGGCTTCACCTTCCGAAGCGACGGGAAAAAGCAGAGCAGCCCCGAGATGGACGCCTTTCTCGCGTCCGCGAACATCCGTCTCCTGCGCGACGAGGCCGTGCTGCTCGGCGGCGAGGTTTATCTTTACGGCCGCCCCGACGCGCAGCGCCCGGGGCGCGGCGTCGAGCTGCGCAAAACGCCTGCGGAGCTCGTCGAGGGGTTGGATACGGACAAGCCCATTCTGGTCCTTGACCACCAGCCGCGCGAGCTGGAGGCGCTGGCCGCGGCGGGCGTGGACGTCGATCTCTGCGGGCACACGCACGACGGGCAGATGTTCCCCGGCAACCTCACCGTCCGGCTATTTTGGGAGAATGCCTGCGGCTGTCTCCGCGTGGGGTCGATGCACAGCATCGTGACCTCGGGCGTCGGTCTCTTCGGGCCGAATATGCGCGTGGCGACCAGGGCCGAGATCTGCCCCATCACCATTCACTTTATGAACTGAAAAAGGGAAGCGGTTCAGTGAAAGCCGCTTCCCTTTTTCTTATTTTTTCTCCGGCAGCTCGTTCCAGAGCGTGAAGCCGAGGATCAGCGCACCGCCGACGAGCTGCGGCGCCGTGACCGGCTCGCCGAGCACCGTCACCGAGACGATGACCGCCACGAGCGGATCCATGTAGCTCAGCAGAGCGACCTCCTGCCCCGGCAGCTCGCGCAGGGCGGAAAAATACAGGCAGTAGGTCACGCCCGTGTGGAAGAAGCCCACGATGAGCAGGCAGACCCAGCCGCGCGCGTCGAGCGTCCCCAGCGATACGCCGCCGGTCGCGGCGACGTAGGGAATGAGAATGACGATGGCGGCTAAAAACTGCAAAAAGGTCCGCTGGATGCCCGCGACGCTTCGGATGAACTTATTGAGCAGAATGACCGCGGCGTAGAACGCCGCCGCGCCGAGGCCGAAGAGCACACCCCGCACATCCGCGCCGCCGCGGAACCCCCCGACGCCGATGACCAGCACCAGTCCCAGCGTGGACATCACGAAGCAGACGATCTGCTTTCCCGTCAGCCTTTCGTGAAAGAGCAGAGGGCAGGCGGCGGTGACGAGCACGGGCGCAAAATAGTAGCTCAGCGTCGCGACGGACACGGTGGTGTAGCGGTAGGCCTCGAAAAGCAAGATCCAGTTCACGCCCATCGCCATGCCGGAGAGGAGCAGCAGCGCGGCCTCGCGCCGATTCGCGCGCAGCGCGAGCTTCTGCCCGCTCACGAGCAGATAGCCGCCGACGAGCAGCGCCGCCATCACCGCGCGGTAAAGCGCCAGCTCGCCCGAGGAAACGGAAATGCCGCGCACGAACGGCGCAAGCGTACCGAAGATAACGGCCGCGGCTGCAAGCATCCCGCGCGCCCTCCGCTGTTCCATAAGTCCTTCCTCCCTGCGCAAAAGAATGTCATCATTATAAAGGCTTCGCCGCAAAATGCAAGCTGCGGAACGCACAAATCGCGGCATTTACTTTCACCCCGCCATCGGATAAAATAGAGGAAGAAAAAATTTTTTGCGTGTTCCGCGCGACCTTCGCGCCGCGTTTGCGGTAAATAGAGTGAAAGGAGGCGGGGCCAAATGAAGGACGAGCAGATCATCGCGCTGTATTTTGCGCGCAATGAGGATGCCATCGGCGAGACCGACAAAAAATACGGAGCGCGGCTCCTGCAGCTCGCGCAGCGCATTCTCCTCGACCAGTTTGCCTGCGAGGAGGTGCGCTCGGACACCTATCTGAAAACGTGGAACGCCATTCCTCCGCAGCGCCCGCCGGTGTTTCCGGCTTTTCTCAGCCGTTTGACGCGGCAGGGCGCCATCGACCGCTATCGCCGCGACGGCGCGCAGAAGCGCGGCGCGCGGGAATATCTTCTCTCCCTTGAAGAGCTGGGCGACGCGGTCGGCGGCGAGGCGGACGAAGCGCTGGACGCGAGGCTGCTCGCCGAGAGCATCGAGCGCTACCTGCGCACGCTCTCGCCGCGCGAGCGCGGCGTCTTCCTCGCCCGCTATTTCTACGTCGATCCGCTTGCCGACGTCGCGCGGCAGTACGGCACGAGCATCGGCGCGGTCAAAAGCCTCCTCTACCGCACGCGGCAGGGTCTGCGCGCACATCTGGAACAGGAGGGCTTTACGGTATGACGAACGAACAGCTCAGCGCTTCCCTCAGCTATCTTGGCGACGAGCTGCTGGCGGAGTGCGGCGCGCGGCGGCAGAGGCCGAAGCGCTCATGGCGGACGGCGCTGATCAAGGCCGCGTGCATCGCACTGGTGCTTTTCAGCGGCATCTACGTCGCCGGACGCTTCGACTACTCGCTCGGCGCGGGCTGCGCCTCCAGCCCCGGCACGATCGCGGACGGCCGCTATTATTACCACGTCCGCCACAGCGGCGTCTGGTGCTACGATCCCGCCATGGGCACGAGCGAGCGGGTGCTCAGCACCTTCTGGTACGATGGCTACGCGGTGAACGGCTACGGCATTTACTACCTTCGGGGCGAAACGCTCTATGTGCAGGTACACGAGACGGGCGAGCGGATAAAGCTCTACACCGCACCGCAGGACTGCACGCGGCTTTTCTTCTCGCTGCTCGGCGACGGGCGCATCGACGTCCGGCTCCGCTTCAACAGCTATACCATTCATCAGGACAAAGTCCCAACCGACACAGAGCCCAATGTACCGTCCTGGAGCTATAATGACACCATCGTCTGGAGCGAATACCTGCTCGACGGCAGGACCGGCGAGCTGCTGGAGGTCCGGCAGGAGTACGCATCCTCCGGCGCGGGCTTCGAGCAGTTCTATGAAAACACGCACCTCACGTTCGGCGGGTACGAATTTACCCTCGTGCCGAGCGGTCAGCGGGCGGACGGGGTCGCCCTCTACCGGCTTCTCCGCGACGGCGAGGACGTGACGCCCGAGGGGACGCTGTTCGATCAGGGCTTCTTCGTGCTCCGCGGCGGCCAATACGCTCTGGTCGAGTGTGTGAGAGGCGGGAAGCTGACACACAATATGCTCTGCCTCGGTGCGGACGGCTCGGTCACAACGCTGCGCTGCCCGAACACACGCAGCTACGTCGCCGCGGCAGACGGGTTCGTTTTCTACGACCAGTACGAATGGCAGCTTGCCGAACAGCGGTACGTCGGCGTCGGATGTCATGACATCGCGACCGGCGAGGAATGGCTCCTCACCGTCGACCGCACGGACCTCACGCGGGAGCTCTACGACTACACGACCGACGGGGTCTATCTCTACGCCTGCGCGCCGTGGAGCAGCGCGCACACGGTCTGGCGGCTCATCTCTGACGAGGACGGCAGGCATACCGCGCTGGAATACGTTGACACGGTGGGCCCCGCACGGCATTGAGACGGCGGAAACGACAGCAAAAAGGGGGAGCTTCCGGATGGAAGCCCCCCGCTTTTTTCGCACACGGCGCGTTATTCCTTTTTCTGTGCGTCCTCCGCGCCGTTCTTCTCCTTCCGCTCGCGCAGGATGCGCCCCACACACACGAGCGCAAGGAGCGCCCACAGGGCGATGCCCGCCGTCCAGCCCTTGAGGTAGCAGCCCACCGCCATCAGGATCGTAAGCGGCAGAACGATATACAGCGTCCGAATTTTGATCATGGTTTCTTCCTCCCTGTTATTCCAGCTCGTCGAGCGTCATGGAAAAGCTCTCCGCGCAGTGCTCCATAAAGTAATCCAGCTCGGGCAGATGCATCGCGTCGAGCGCGGCGCGGGTCTGCTCGGCGGCGCGGCGAAACTCCGCGTTGCCCGCCTTGAGCTCCTCGACGCACTTGATGTAGGCGGATAGCTTGTCCGCCGCCTTGACCAACTCGAGCACCTCGCCGTCCGCGCAGTCGAGCACGTCGTCGTAGTCGGGTCTGAGCTCGTCGGGCAGCATGGCAAGGAGCCGTCCGCAGGCGACCGCCTCGACCTTCTTGTAGGCGTCGCGGATCTCGGGCGCGTAATACTTGATGGGCGTCGGCATATCGCCGGTGATGATCTCGCTCGCGTCATGGTAGAGCGCGGCCGCGGCAACCTGTCCCGCGTCGATCTGCCCGCCGTACACGCGGTTTCGGATCACCGCGAGCGCGTGCGCGAGCACCGCGACCATGTGGCTGTGCTCCTGCACGTTTTCGGAAAAGGTGTTGCGCATGAGCGCCCAGCGTGTGATGTAGCGCATCCGCGCGATGTAGGCAAAAAAGTGGCTTTTCATGTCTCCTCCGGTTCCCCGCGCAGGCCGTCGCCGTCGACGGCGGTGATGCGCACGTTTTGCACGGTGTTATGTAACCCTTTCATCCCCACCGTGACGGGCATATAGTTCGGCGCGTGGCCGACGCTGCCCTCGCCCCTGTCCTGCTCAAAGAGCACGGGGAATGTCTTTCCCACGCAGCGGGCGAGATAGCCTTGGTGCATCCGCTCCGCGACGGCGGCGGCGCGCGCCGCGCGCTCCTCGCGCACGCTCATGTCCACCTGCGCCATCGCCGCGGCCTTCGTGCCGGGGCGGATGGAATAGGGGAAGATGTGCATGGCGGCGAAGCCGCACTTTTCAATGAAGGCGAGCGTCTCGCCGAACTCCTCCTCCGTCTCCTCCGGAAAGCCGGTGATGAGGTCGGTGGTGATGGCGGGGTCGTCGAAATATTCGCGCAGCAGCTCCACAGACTCATAATACCGCGCGGTGTCGTACCGGCGGTTCATGCGCCTGAGCGTCGCATCGCAGCCGGACTGCATCGAGAGATGGAAGTGCGGGCAGAGGGTCGGGAGCTTTTTCGCCCGCTCGCAGAATTCCCGCGTCACCGTGCGCGGCTCGAGCGAGCCGAGCCGGATGCGCATCTCCCCGCCCTCGCGGGCGATAAGCTCCAGAAGATCGATGAGCGTCGTGCCGTCCTTGAGGTCATGGCCGTAGGAGGAAATTTCAATGCCGGTGACCACGATCTCACGGTAGCCCTGCGCGCGCAGGGCGCGCACCTGCTCCGCCGCCTTGTCCATCGGCAGCGAGCGCACGGGGCCGCGCGCGTAGGGAATGATGCAGTAGGTGCAGAAGTTCACGCAGCCGTCCTCGACCTTGAGCATCGCGCGGGTGCGGTTCGCCATGCCGCCCGCCGGCAGCACCTCGAACGTGCGGCGGCGCAGCGCGTCGTCGATGTCCGCGACCGTCTCGCGCGTTTTCACGGCCTCCTCCAGCCGGTCAAGGAATCGCGCGCGGTCGTTCGTGCCCATCAAAAGGTCGATGCCGAGGCTCTTCGCCTCCTCCTCGTGCGTCTGGACGTAGCAGCCGCAGGCGGCGACCACCGCGTCGGGACTGTTCTTCTTCGCGCGGCGGATCATCTGGCGCGACTTCTTGTCGCTCACCGCCGTGACCGAGCAGGTGTTGATGATGTAGGCATCGGCGGGAGACTCAAAATCCACCAGCTCGTGCCCGCGGGCGGTCAGCTCCTGCTCCATCGCCTGCGTCTCGTATTGATTCACCTTGCAGCCCAGGGTGTAAATACCGATCTTCATGCTTTCTCCTTGCTTTTCGTGGATTTTCCGCATATAATCATACCATGTTTTCGCTTGATTGCAAGTGCAAAGAAAGGAATGCTTTGCTATGATCTATCTCGACCATGCCGCCACCACGCCCGTCGCGCGCGAGGTGGCGGATACGATGTACGATGTTTTACTAAACGGCAGCGGCAACCCCAGCTCGCAGTACCCTTACGGCGCCGCCGCGAAAAAGCGTCTGGAGGCGGACCGTGCGGTCATCGCCGCCGCGCTCGGCTGCAAGCCGGACGAGCTGTATTTTACCTCCTGCGGCACGGAGAGCGACAACTGGGCCATCCGCCTTGCCGCCCACCAGAACCGCCGCGTCGGAAAGCACATCATCACCACCGCCGTGGAGCACAGCGCCGTGCTCGAGCCTTGCCGTCAGCTGGAGCAGGAGGGCTATGCCGTCACCTATCTCGCGCCCGACCGTCAGGGGAATATCACCGCGCAGCAGGTCGCGGACGCGCTGCGCGAGGATACGGCGCTCGTCTCCGTGATGCTCGTGAACAACGAGACCGGCTGTGTGTTCCCCGTCGGCGAGATCGCGCGGCTCCTGCGCGATCGCGGCTCCAAGGCGCTGCTGCACACCGACGCGGTACAGGCGTTTTTGAAGCTCCCATTCCGCGCGGACACACTGGGCGCGGACCTCATTTCCGTCAGCGGACACAAGCTCAACGCCCCCAAGGGCGTCGGCGCGCTTTACATCGGCCCGCGCTGCCGCGCGGTGCGTCCGCTGCTCGCGGGCGGCGGACAGGAGCGCGGCCTGCGCTCGGGCACCGAGGCCACGGCGCAGATCGCGGGCTTCGCCAAGGCGGTGGAGCTGCGGCTGGCGGGCTATGAGGAAAAGCTCGCCCGCATGGCGCAGCTCAAGCAGTACGCGCTCGAGCAGCTCCTCACCATCGATGGCGTGGTGCGCATCGGGAACGGCGACGCCCCGCATATCCTCTCCGTCTCGCTCGTCGGCTATCCGAGCGCGAACGTTGTCACCGAGCTCGGCGCGCAGGGCATCTGCATCTCCGCCGGCTCGGCCTGCCACCGCGGCAAGCTCAGCCACGTCTACGCCGCGATGAAGCTCGACAAAAAGACGGCCGCGGGCGTTCTGCGCGTGAGCTTCGCGCCCGAGACGACGCGCGAGGAGATCGACGCGTTTGTATCCGCGCTCCGCAAGCATAAGGAAACACGCTTTCCCATGCTGTAATTCTTCCATTCGAGGTCGCTCATGTTCTCCTATCTTCGTCAGCCCGGGGGCTTTTACCGACGGCTTTTTCTGCTCGCCCTGCCCATCATCGTGCAGAATCTCATCACCACCTCGCTCGGCTTCCTCGATACCTTCATGGTCGGTCTGCTCGGCAGCGAGCAGATGTCCGCCGTCACGGTGGCAAATGTGCCCATCTTCATCATCCAGCTCATCGTCTTTGGATTGCAGAGCGGGTCGAGCGTGCTCATCAGCCAATACTGGGGCCGCGGCGACCGCGAGAGCATCAACCGCGTCATCGGCATTGGCTTGTGCATTGCCGGCAGCGTCTCGACGCTCTTCGCGCTCATCATGGCGTTCTTCCCGGCGGATGTTCTGCTGCTGGTGACGGACAATCTCCGTCTCGTCGCGATCGGCACGCCGTATATCCGCATCGTCGGCTTCTCGTATATCCTCAATTCCCTCTCGTCCATCTACATCGGGATGCAGCGCAGCATCGAAAATCCGCGCTTCGGTATGCTGGTGTTCGGCGCGTCCATGCTCTGCAATACCGTGGGCAATTATGTGCTCATCTTCGGCAAGCTCGGCTTCCCCGCGCTCGGCGTCACAGGCGCGGCGGCCGCCACGCTGCTCTCGCGCGTGGTGGAATTTGCGCTCGCCTTCGGCTACGCCCTGCGCTGCCGCACCGTGCCGCTCCAATGGAGCGCCCTTCTCCGCCCGGGCCGCGAGATGCTGCGCCGCTTCGTGCATTACAGTGCGCCGGTGCTGGCGAACGAAACGCTCTGGGGCGTGGGCTACTCGCTCATCACCGTCATCATGGGCCACATGGCCGCGAGCGGCGACCTCATCGCCGCCTACACCGTGGCGGGCAGCATTGACAAGCTCTCCACCGCCGGCATCTACGGCATCGCCAACGCAGCCGCCGTCATCGTCGGCAAGGAGATCGGCATCGGCAGCAGCCGCGAGAGCGTCGTGCGCATCGGCAAGGCCGTGTGCCTCACGGCATTTCTCTTCGCGCTCGCCCTCGGCGGCGTGGAGCTTCTGGCCTTTTTTACGCTGCTCCGGCCGTATGTGCTGCCGCTTTTCTCCCTCTCGGCGGGCGCGGCGGCGATGTGCGCGGTCATGGTGTACTGCTACGCGGGCGTGATGCCCCTCCACGGCTTTTCGTCCACGATGGTCGTGGGTGTGCTGCGCGGCGGCGGCGACGTACGCGCCTCGCTGCTCATCGACAACTTTCCCCTCTGGTGCATGGAGCTGCCGCTGATGTGCCTGCTCGGTCTTGTCCTTAAGGTGCCGAACGAGGTGTTCTGCCTGTGCATCGCCATCGAGCACCTGGCAAAGACCCCAGTCGGACTTTGGCGCATCCACAGCGGCAAATGGGTGCATGACATCACACGAAGCGAATAGAAAACCGCTGCCGGACCCCATGTGAGTCCGACGGCGGTTTTTCTTTTGTTCTCTTATGCTTTTCCGGTGTAATTGACGCGCTTGCCCTCGCCGGTCTCCGCTTCCATTCCGACCTCGACCGTCCGTGGATTTGTTTCCCGTGACAAGAGGACTACCGTCTCGACTGTTGTTTCAGTTTCCAAGGGAAGTTCTTTCACTTCCTCGCCATCAACAG
>ERZ827168.2535-NODE-2535-length-20924-cov-5.402655_pt1 | contig 20924 bp, 20 predicted proteins | sample MGYA00519868_ERZ827168 | MGnify/ENA primary metagenome ERZ827168 (study PRJEB31778, sample SAMEA3449271) | human gut metagenome | biome: human gut; feature: human-associated habitat; material: faeces | place: United Kingdom | collected 2010/2012 ...
CAGAAGATCCCCAGAGCCGAAACCGTCACCATGATCAACCGCGTCCTCGACCGCGTCCCCGCCAAGGAGTCGCGCCTGCTCAGCCGCAGCATCATGCTGACCTTCCCGGACAACAAGCCCGGCGACTGGTACTACATCGCCATTCAGGAAGCTTCCAACTCTCACGAGTACCAGAGAAGCGTCTATGAGACCACGGGCGACGAAATGTGGACCAAGCTGATCGACAACGTCGACTGGACCAAGCTCGAAAAGTAAGACCCAATCAAAAAAACGCGCCGGAGCAATCCGGCGCGTTTTTTACCTGCCCATAAAAACGCGCAAAAAAGGCTCCCCGTCGGGGAGCCTTTCGTTGTATGTGTGTGCGTCAGTCGACGTCCTTGACGACCTCGTCCAGCGGACGACCGAAAAATTCAGTCGGGTTCAGGTCAAACTCAACGAAGTCGAGTCCGAGTTCTTTTGCGTGCACCAGTGTTTTGGCTTCCGGTGCACCGATAATACCGAGTTTCATTGTGATTCATCCTCCAATAAGAATTAAAAAATAACTTGATCGGCAAACACTGCCGATTTTTACCATGTTACGCCGAGCACGTGCAAGTCGCGGTCAGTCTGTTCCTTGTTTTCTACCGTGATGGCGTGCAGACCAAATTCCCGCGCAGTTTCGGTGTTTTTCGCGTTATCATCAAGGAAAACGGCGTTTTCCGGCGTGATGTCGAATCGCTCGCACAGTGTTTCATAAATTTTCCTGTCTGGCTTTACGAGCTTTACCTCATACGAAATGAGTGCGCCGTCCGCATACGGCAGGAAATCAAACGTGTCTTTCACACGGTTAAAACCGAATTCGCTGAAGTTTGAAAGTATGTAGACCTTGTAGCCTTTCTTTTTCAAATCGCGCACCCAGTCCGCCGCGTAAGGGTACACGGTGACAAGCTCGTGGCTGTCGTGAACAATGCGCCTGATTTGCTCCGGGTAGTCCGGCGCGTTTTTCGTCAACAGCGCGACAACCTCTTCCTCTGTCAGCACGCCGCGGTCGATCTCTGCCCACTCGGGACTCATCACGGTTGCGTTTGCAAGTGTATCGACAAGATCTTCGCCGAACCACTCCACAAAGCTGTTGTGCCAGTGCCATTCGGTCAGCACATTTCCAATATCAAAAATAACGGTATCAATCATAAAAAATCTTCTTCGCCTCAAACACGGCTTTTCCTTTGTGATGATTTGTGTTATAATAGAGACGGAATTTCAGGTAAAATTCACATTCTTTTGTTTATTATACTATGGAAAACTCAAAATTGCAATGCCTTTTTGACGGAATACACATACGCATTTAAGGAAAGTTGCCGTGTGTAAAGTCGGGCGTCTATACGGAAAGGATAGCTTTCACAAATTTGAAAGCCGGGGAAAACAGCATGACAAATTACGCGGCCGCGCTGGCGGCGCAGTTTCACTTAAAAGAACAGCAAACGGCAAAGCTCATTGAGCTCATCGACGCAGGCAACACCATCCCGTTTATCGCGCGGTACAGAAAAGAGGAGCACGGATCGCTCGATGACCAGACCATCCGCACGGTGTACGAGCGCCTGCAGTACCTGCGCAATCTTGATACGCGCAAAGCGGAAGTGCGCGAGCTTATCGAGGGCACGGGAAATTTGACGCCCGAAATTGAAAAAAGCCTTATAAATGCGGCAACGCTGGCAGAGATCGACGATATTTACCGCCCGTTCCGCCCAAAGCGCAAAACGCGTGCCGGCATGGCAAAGGAGCGCGGCTTAGAGCCGCTCGCAAAGAAAATTCTGGCGCAGGAAAAGGGTGTTGACCCGATGAGGCTCGCCGAGGGTTACGTCAACGCAGAAAAGGGTGTTAATACGTCGGAAGACGCACTGAACGGCGCGAAGGACATCATCGCAGAGACAATTTCCGACGATGCCGTTATGCGCCGCCGCCTGCGCATGGCTGCCATGGCGCAGGGCGTCATCACGAGCCGTGCCGCAAAGGACGAGGATTCCGTGTATCGCATGTATTATGAATTCTCTCAGCCGGCGGCAAAAATCGCAGGCCACCGCGTTCTGGCGCTGGACCGCGGTGAGCGCGAAGGCCTTTTAAAAGTTTCGCTCGAAATGGATGACGTGCGCGGGCAGGCAATCTTGACCTCCGCTTACGTAAAGGGCAATTCTGCGTGCAGCGAAGTCGTACGCGAAGCCGCAGTTGACGCATACGGCCGTCTCATTTTCCCGTCTATCGAGCGGGAAATTCGTGCGGAGCTGACCGAAAAAGCGTGCGACAACGCCATTAAGGTGTTTTCCGTAAACCTCCGTCAGCTTTTGATGCAGCCGCCTGTCAAAGGCCGCGTGACCATCGGTCTTGATCCCGGCTACCGCACGGGCTGCAAGGTCGCCGTCGTCGATGCCACGGGCAAGGTACTCGACACCGGCGTCATTTATCCCACGCACAGTGAGGCACGCGTGCGCGAAGCCAAACAGACGCTCGTAAGGCTTATCAAAAAGTATGGCGTCACACTCATTGCCATCGGCAACGGCACGGCGTCGAAGGAAACGGAGATCTTCACCGACGAAACGCTGCGCGAAAATCATCTTGATATCGATTACATGGTCGTCAGCGAGGCGGGCGCGTCGGTTTATTCCGCGTCGAAGCTTGCGGCGGCAGAGTACCCGGAGTACGACCTGACGCTGCGCAGCGCCGTTTCCATCGCGCACCGCTTGCAGGATCCGCTTGCAGAGCTCGTGAAGATTGACCCGAAGGCCATCGGTGTGGGGCAGTATCAGCACGATATGCCCGCAAAGCGTCTGGATGAAGCGCTCGGCGGCGTAGTCGAAGCCTGCGTGAATGCGGTCGGTGTTGACCTCAACACGGCATCACCGTCGCTGCTCGAAAACATCGCGGGCATTTCCTCCGCCGTGGCGAAGAACATCGTCGCGTATCGGCAGGAAAACGGCGCGTTCACAACGCGCACGCAGATCAAAAAAGTGCCGAAGCTCGGGCCGAAAGCGTTCGAGCAGTGCGCAGGTTTTCTGCGTGTGCTGGAAAGCAAGAATATCTTAGACCACACCGGTGTGCATCCGGAATCGTATGATGCGGCAGGCACTTTACTCACCGCCTGCGGCTATGACCTCAAAAAAGCGCCGGAGGGCGGCTTTAAGGGGCTCAAGGAAAAAGCGGAAAAGCTGGGCATCGCAAAGCTCGCCGTGCAGTGCGGTGTAGGCGAGCCGACGTTAAAAGACATCATCGCGGAGCTTGAAAAGCCCGGCCGCGACCCGCGTGACGAACTGCCCAGTCCCATCCTGCGCAGCGACATCAAGGACATGAAGGACTTAAAGCCCGGCATGGAGATGCGCGGCACGGTGCGCAACGTCATCGATTTCGGTGCATTCATCGATATCGGTGTGCATCAGGACGGCCTTGTGCATATCACGCAGATCTCTGATAAATTCGTGCGTCACCCGTCCGATGTTTTGAAGGTTGGCGACATTGTGACCGTGTGGGTGCTTGCCGTAGACGTCGCGCGCGGTCGTATTTCCCTCACGATGAAAAAGCCGAAAGAGCAGCAAAATTAAAAAATCGCGGACAGCTTTGCGCTTTTTGTCCGTGAACAGTTGACATGAAGGCCTGGACGCGGTAAACTTGTTTTCGGCAAAACACAGAAAACATGGGGGCGAAAGAGGAAATAAGATGACAGAAGAACGCAGTGAAAGTGCAGCGGGGCTTTCCTTTAAAATGGGGGAGGCGCTGCTCAGAAACGGCGCGGAGATTTTTCGCGTGCAGGAGACCATGGAGCGCGTGGCGCGCGCCTACGACATAGAAGAATACGACGTGTACGTGCTTTCCAACGCAATCTTTGCAAACGCGGTGGAAAACGGAGAGAAGATCGACACAAAACTGAAATTCGTGCCCGGATCCACCGTTCATTTCGGGCGCATTGTGGGCATCAACCAGCTTTCACGCGAGATTGTCGCAGGTAAAGTCTCGGTAGAGGAAGCCTATGCGCGCTTGCACGAGATCGTTTCCATTCCGTATACGCACCCCATTCGGCTCGACCTTGCGTGTGCCGTAGGCAGCGCGTGCTTCAGCTACCTGTTTGGCGGCACCGTGTTCGACGCCGCTGCGGCGTTCATCTGCGGCTTTGTTTTGCAGGTGTTCCTAAACGCCATCGATAGCCGCACGGCCTCTAAATTCATCATCAATCTGGCGTCAAGCGCTGTTGTGGCGGTTTGCGCCGTGCTGCTGTTTACCGTGGGGCTCGGCGACAGCTTAGATAAGATTATCATCGGATCCATCATTCGTCTTGTGCCCGGCGTGGCGCTGACGACCTCCATCCGCGACTTTTTAAACGGCGATTATCTGAGTGGAACCATCCGCATAATCGACGCATTTCTGGTCGGCGGGTGCATCGCCATCGGCGTCGGTGCCGTGGTGATGACCTACATCAGCCTGACAGGAGGTGCGCCGCTCTTATGACACCGGAAGTTGTTTTCGATTGGGCAATCCAGACCGCGGTGGCGTTTGTGGCAACCATCGCGTTCGCCATCATTTTCCATACCCCGCGCGAGCAATACGTCTGCGCCGGGCTTGTCGGCGCATTTAGCTGGCTTATTTATATTATCTATGTATATTTTACGGGTGATGTTGTGTTCGCGTCGTTTTTTGCGGCGCTCGGCCTCACCTATTTGGCGCGTGTATTCTCGTTTGCGCGCAAAGCGCCGCTGCCCGTGTTCCTCATCGCCGGAATTTTTCCCGTTGTGCCCGGCGCCGGTATTTATTATACGGGCTATCACATTTTCATGAACAACAACGTAGAGGCGATGTCCAAGGGCGTAGAGACCATTAAAATCGCCATTGCCATTGCGCTCGGCATCGGCATCGTCGTCTCACTGCCGCGCTTTTTCTTCACACTGCGCCGGAAAGGAAGCACCACTTGAAACAGGTCACCATCGCTCAAAACGACGCTAACCAGCGCGTCGATAAATTTCTCACAAAAACATACCCTAACCTGCCGCAGTCTATGCTGTATAAGGCTATCCGCAAAAAGGACATCAAGGTAAACGGCAAGCGCTGCGAGATTTCCACGCGATTGCAGGAGGGCGACGTGCTGACGATGTACTTGAAAGACGAGTTCTTCGCGCAGGCGCCGAAGGAATACGATTTTCTGAAAGCCCCGCTGAAGCTCAACATCATCTATGAAGACGAGAACATCATGATCCTCGATAAAAAGCCGGGGCTCATCGTGCACCCGGACGAGCACTATCATTTTGATTCGCTCATTGCGCGCGTGCAGCACTATCTTTACGAAAACGGGGAGTATGACCCGGAAGCGGAAAATTCTTTCGCCCCGGCGCTCATCAACCGCATAGACCGCAACACGGGCGGCATCGTTATGGCGGCCAAAAATGCTGAGACACTGCGTATCATGAACCAAAAGGTTAAGGACCGTGAGATGGATAAGCTCTATCTCTGCGTTGTGTGCGGCGTGCCGAAGAAGAAAGCGGATATTTTAACGGGCTATCTTGAGAAAAACGAGAGCCAGAACCGCGTGTATATCTCGAATAAAAAAACGCCCGAAAGCCGCAGCATCAGGACAAAATACACGGTGCTTGAGACCCGCCGTGATTTCAGCCTGCTCGAGGTGGAGCTGCTCACCGGCCGCACGCACCAGATCCGCGCGCACATGGCGTCCATCGGCCACCCGCTTGCGGGCGACGGCAAATACGGCAAAAACGTGCAGAACAAAAAGACGGGCTTCCCGTATCAGGCGCTTTATTCCTATAAGCTTATCTTCCGCTTTACGACCGAGGCCGGCATGTTAAGCTACCTCGACGGCCGCGAGTTCACGGCACAGGACGTCTGGTTCCTCGATGAATTCCGCGCGTTTCCAAAGTAATTCAAATCCCAATAGAACAGAAACGCTCCCGTTTCCCTGCGCAGTGCAGAGGAACGGGAGCGTTTCTTGTGTGTTATAAGGATCAGAGGAGTGTAATATTAAAAGTAATTGAACGGGTTCGTGGTGCTGCCGTAGTAAATAACCTCAAAGTGAAGGTGCGGGCCCGTAGAATTGCCCGTAGAGCCCACGTAGGCGATCGTTTGGCCGGGGGAGACGGTATCACCCACAGAGCACGCAAGGGCGCTGGCATGCGCGTAGCGCGTGGAATAGCCGTTGCCGTGGTCAATGAACACGCAGTAGCCGTAGCTGTCCATCCAATCGCTGTAAATGATTTTGCCGCCGTCTGCCGCAACGATGGGCTTACCGTAGATGCCGCCGCCCGCAATGTCGATGCCGCGGTGGCCGCCGTCGCCGTAATAGCAGGTGATGTAGGTGTAACCCGGCATCGGCCACACAAAGCTGCCCGTGCCGATATATCCGACACCGCTGTCGTAAGAGCCGCCGGAGTTCGTGCTTGCGGCTTTCAAAGCGGCGTAGTAATCTTCGTACCATTTATCAATGGCCGCATCGGCCTCTTCTTTTTCCTTTTCGAGGCGCTCGGCTTCCGCCTGTGCTTCGGCTTCGTTCTGCTCGGCCTCGTCTAAGAGCTTCTGGTTTTCGAGGTACAGTGCGGAGAGCTCATCGCTTTTGGAATCGAGATCCTTTTTGTCGGTGCTCAGTTCTTCTTTGTCCGCGTTGATTTTTTCCACCTGCTCCTGAATGGAGGTCAGTTGCTCTTCAAGCGTGTCCAAAAGCTCGGTATCGTGCTTTGTAACGGACTGTATGACTTCACTTTTCTGCGTGTAATCCACAAGGCTTGTGCTGCTCAGCAAAATGGAAAGGTTAGAAGCTTCGCCCGCCATGTATAAGGCGCGCAGGCGCTTTTTCAGTTTCGTATAATTTGCGTTGATGCTGATGCGTGTGTCGGCAATATCCTGCTCGCCCTGTTCGATCTGCGCATCCAGCTCATTGATGCGCTGCACCAGAATGTCAAGCTGCTGCTGGATAATATCAATCTTGCCCTGCAGCTCGTCGCGGTAGGCGCGCTTTTGGCTTACGTCATCACGCAGTTCTTCAAGGCGTTTGTTGTTTTCTTCCTCTTGCTTTTCGAGTTCGGCAAGCTGAGATTTTAAGTCCGTGATGGATTCTGCCGAAACGTTCGGCAGCTGCACCACGCCGGAATAAAAGGCTAAAAGACCTGCAAGCGTAAACGCGGTCAGACCGCGCAGAAAGCTGTGCTTACGCAACTGCGTTCTCTCCTTCGTTATTGAGATATTTGCCGATGGAAATGCTGCCGCCGAAAAGGCCGAACAGCGCACCGACAATGGCGTAGCCCGCAATGATGTACATCACATACGGGTCGATATCCACAGCGTTAAGGAACGGCACGATGTTATAAAGCGCCTGTACCGCGTACTTATAGGCAACGAGCAGAATCGCAACGGAAATGCCGCCGGAAATGAGGCCGATGAGCATGCCCTCTACGATGAACGGGATGCGCACGAAGCCGTTCGTTGCACCGACGGACTTCATAATGCTGATTTCCGTGCGGCGGGAGAACATCGTGACCTTAACGGTGTTGGAAATGATGAACAGGGAAACGATGGCGAGGATGACGATGATTGCGAGGCTTGCCACGCGCACGATCATATCGATGTTCGAAAGCTTTGTGGCAATGTCGCTGTAATCGGTGTAGTGATCCACGCCCTCAATGGCCTGTATCTGCTGTATAGTTTCATCATATTTGGAGAGATCATGCATGGAAATTTGATAAGCGTCCGGCAGCGGGTTTTCGTCGCCGTCCAAACCCTCCAGCACAACGGCGTTTTCGCCGAGCAAGTCCATCATGTCGGCAAGACCGTCGTCTTTCGGCACAAAGGTGCACTCGCTCACGTTTTCAATGCTGCGAATCTGGTCGCCAACCTGCACGGCGGAAAGTGACGGCAAACCGTTCGTCAGATACACCGTGATGCTGTTGTTGTCTTCAATGGAGGACATCATGGAGGTAAGGTTGATGGAAACAAGGCTTGCGCAGCCGGTCAAAAGCAGGCAAGAGATCAGCACGCCGATGGAGGCGATACTCATCGTTCTGTTTTTCCAAAGGTTTTTTACGCCTTCTTTGAGCAAATATCCGAAATTATGAAACTTCATGGGAATCTGTTACCATCCTTTCACACAGGTCAGCCGTTTGCCTGGTCGTTGTTTTGCGGAGCTGTGAATTCTTTCGTTGCATACGGCTGTGCGTCGGCATCCGCCTTGGCGCGTGCTTCCTTTGCACGGCGAATGGCCTCGCGGTCTACGGCTACGGTCTCCTGTGTGGCAACGGCCTGTGCCGCAGCCTGCTGCTCCTTGGAGATGGCAGCGGTATCGGCCACAATCTCGCCGCTGTGAATCTGAATGATGCGCTTGTGGAAGTGCTTGACAAGGGAGTGCTCGTGCGTGACCATCAGCACGGTAGTGCCGCGCTCGTTGATGGCGCTGAGCAGATCTACGATCTCGTAGGAAAGTGCCGGGTCGATGTTGCCGGTCGGCTCGTCCGCGATGATCATGGAGGGGTTATTGACAAGGGCGCGCGCAAGGCCCACACGCTGGCGTTCACCGCCGGACATTTCGGTGGGGTAATGCTTTGCTTTGTGCTGTAAGCCCACAAGGCCCAGAATATACGGCACGCGCTTTTTAATGGCCTTCGGGGAGGCGCCCACAACGCGCATGGCAAACGCCACGTTGTCGTACACGGTCATGTGGTCGATGAGACGGAAATCCTGGAACACAAGGCCCATTTTTCTGCGCACATACGGGATCTTGCCCTTGCGGATGTGGCTGATGTCCTGTCCGTCAATGAGCACCTGACCCTCGTTCGGGCGCTCCTCACAGGTGATGAGCTTCAAAAAGGTACTTTTGCCCGCGCCGCTGGAACCGACGATAAAGACGAACTCGCCTTTTTCGACCTTCAGGTTGATGTTGTGCAGCGCTTCCGTACCGTTATTGTAAACTTTAGAAACATTGCGGAATTCGATCAAAGTGTACTCCTCCTTTGGAGATATAAATAAACTCGGCGCGGCAGAATGCCCGCTCGGTCATTTGCAAATGAAAATCTCATTTGGGTGAAATACCGCAGAAAGCCTACGATACCACCTTGCTATTATACCAACATGGTTTGCATTTTTAATTCTAAAAAAGAATTATTCGTTATACTTTTGTAACTTTTGTAACTTCTTGTAATGAAAAATTTGCGCAGAAAGCAACAGCGCCGCACAAAACCGTGTAAAGGCTCTGTGCGGCGCTGCATTAGGATTAAATAAAACGAGAAATCAATCAGAATTTAGAGGGGCTGCTGGAAAGGTACTTTTTGACCATCAGCGCTACCTTAAAGACGATGGCGTCCTCAAACTCACGCAGGTCAAGGCCGGTAATCTTCTTGATCTTCTCAAGGCGGTAAACAAGCGTGTTTCTGTGGACGAACAGCTTTCTGGAGGTCTCGGAAACGTTCAGGTTATTTTCAAAGAAACGCTGAATGGTAAACAGCGTCTCGTGGTCGAGGGACTCAATGGAGCCGCGCTTGAAAACTTCCTTCAGGAACATTTCGCAAAGCGTGGTCGGCAGCTGATAAATCAGGCGGGCAATGCCGAGGTTGTTATAGCTGACAATGGTCTTTTCGGTGTCGAATACCTTGCCGACCTCAAGCGCAATCTGGGCTTCCTTAAAGGAGCGCGCAAGATCCTTGATGCTGTCCACAACGGTGCCGATGCCCACAACGCAGTGGGTGTAGAATTCGCTCGAAAGCGTGTCTACAATGGAACCGGCAAGCTTATCAATGTCGCGCGGGTCGATGTTGGAGCGAATCTCCTTCACGAGCGCGATGTCCGTCTCATTGATGTTGATGACGAAATCCTTGTTCTTGTCCGGGAACAGATTCTGCACCACGTCGTACGCGGAAACGTCGGTCTGATTCGTCACTTTGATGAGCATGCAGACGCGGCTGACATCAGAGTTGAAGCGCAGCTCGCGGCTCTTCAGATAAATGTCGCCGGGCAGGATGTTATCGAGGATAACGTTCTTGATGAAGTTGCTGCGGTCATACTTTTCATCGTAATACTGCTTGATGCTGTTCAGAGAAACAGCCAGCAGGCCGACATATTTTGCGGCTTCCGGGTCGTTGCCGGAGACGAACACTGCGTATTCCGGGCGCGGGCGGCTGCCGAAGGATTTATATGTGTAGTTGCCGGAAACAAATGCAGCCTGAGATGCAATGTCTTCCGCCGTTACGGATTCCGTTACTTCGCCGATCTTGCCGAGCTCGCTGCACGCGATAATCACGGAGGACTCGTCGATGACGCCGATCGTGCGGTCAATGGAATCACGCATCTGATGAATGACGCCCTGAAACAGTCTATTGGACATGATTTCCTCTTTTCTCCGTCGCTTCAAATTCAGTCCTGCGCAGTTTTCGACGGCTCCCGCACAGTTATCCATTCTCTATGTTATCTATATTACAGAATTAAAACCGATTTTTCAAGTCTTTTTGAGTATTTTTTTTGAGAGTTCGTAAATCTGCACAAACTGAAAGACTCCCTTTTGCTCTGTAAGCAATTTAGACCCCGTATAGAGACTAAAAACAGGAGCGGCACAGGAAAAACGCCCGTGCCGCCCGAAATTGCGATGCTCTTTACTTTAAGTATTCGGTGAAAACATAGCCTGTGCGGCTGCCGTAGCTCACCTTGTACCACTCGCTTGTGGTCTTTTCCAAAACCGTCACGCTTGCGCCCTCCGGGATGACCGTCAGCACATTTGTGTCCGTGCCGGTGCCGGAACGCAAATTAAGATACGCCGTGGTGCGCATCGTATCGGAAGAAGCGGAGCTGTCCGTGCTGCCGGAATTGCTGCCGTTCATTGTGATATATTCGCTGAACATATAGCCGCTCTTGCCGTTCACGGTCACGCCGTACCAGTCGCTCACGCTTGTGTCCGTCACGGTGATGGCTGTACCGTTTGCGATAACGCCGAGGGAGCGGTAGTTTGTGCCGCGGCCTTCGCGCAGGTGTACGTCTTCGTTCGTCTGTGCGGAAGCGGAGCCGTCTGTGCTGCCGGAAGACGTGTTGTTATCGGAGCTACCCGTGTCGGTCAGCTTGATGTATTCGCTGTACATGTAGCCGCTTTTGCCGTTTACGGTCACTGCATACCACACGTCGCTTTTATCCGTTACGGTAATGGCCGTGCCGCCCGGAATCACGCCGAGTGAACTGTAATTCGTGCCCTTGCCGCTGCGCAGGTGCACGCCGGTGGTCGTCTTTGCGGCCTCGCCGTTTGTGCCCGTGTTGGAATTGTCGGAGCTGCCGGAGTCGGAAGAATCATCCTCGTTCACCGTGCCGGTCACGTTTAGATATTCGGAGAAAACGTAGCCCTTCTGACCGGAAGCGGTTGTCACGGCATACCATTCGCTGTTCTTCGTGCTTGTCACGTTCACTTTTGTACCCTCTGCCAGCACCGTAATGGTGTCATAGCTAAGGCCCGGGCCCTTGCGCAGGCGCACACCGGCAGTCGTCTTCGCGTTGAATGCGGAGTCTGCTTCGGAGAAGCTGCCGTTTGCGGAAGACGGCGTTTTGTCGGAAACACCGTCGCTGCCGAAGGTATACGTCACACCGTTGATGGTGCGGGTGGTGTTGATGACATATTCGCCGTTTTCATAATAGAAATAGTCGCCGTCAAACTTATACCAGCCTGTCGTGGGGTATGTAATGCTGCCGAGCTTGTGCCATTGCAGCCAACCATGGCCCGGAATGGATTCGTAGCGCATATTAACGCCCCATGTGCTGTTGTCCACCACCATGCCGTTGCCGACGTACACGCCCACGTGGTCATAGTTCGCAATGGTCACAATCAGGCCGTGCGTGCGCGGGATCGTATCGATAGGGCCGGATTCCACTGCGTCGTTCGCCTGCGCCGTAACGGTGCGGGGATAGTTCCAGTTCGGCTGAATGTTGCTGTTATCATCCACCCAGCAGAAGTAAGAATAAATAAGACCGCTGCAATCCGAGGCACGCACACCGTTCGAGTTGAAGTTGCCGTAAGCGCCGTAAGAATACTGCCAACCGTCGCGATAGGCCTTTAAAGCGTGCTCCGCAAGGCCGATGGACGTCAGCTCCGCGGAAGCCGCGCTGACGGTCGTGCCGGTGTTCGGCAGTACAGTGCTGCATATCAAAATAAGCGCGGCAAGCAAAAAGACCGCAGCCGTTCGGGAAAGTTTTTTCACGTTCTGCATTGTTGTGTTCCTCCGTTCGTCATTACATTATATAAACGTATAAGCGTGTGTTCACGGCGGACGGTCCGCCGCAAAGATGTGGGCAATAGTTATTACAAATCGGTAACATTGTATCACAAAGATTACAAAAATGCAACCCCTATTCGTTTTCACGTGCAAAGAAGCTTATACTATCTGTATACAACACCGAAAATGCAGAATGTTTCACGTTGTGAAATGTTATAAGACCGCCGGGTTTTCCACAAATCACTCACCCTGTGGGGGAAAGTTGAGTGTATCCGTAAAAACCGCGGAATCCCCCGCCGAAACGCCCGGAAACCTTGACAAAATCCCGTGAAAATGCAATAATATTAAGTCAATAGAATGTCATCAAACACACTATTTATAAACACGCTTGTGTTTTGATAAACTGGAGGGAGAAAACGTGTCTAAAGAGCTTGCTAAGGCTTACGAGCCGAAAGAAGTTGAAGACCGGATCTATGACTTCTGGATGAAGGGCAAATACTTTCATGCCGAGGTAGATCCCAAAAAGAAGCCGTACACCATCGTCATTCCGCCCCCGAACATCACGGGTCAGCTGCACCTTGGCCATGCCATGGATGAAACGCTGCAGGATACGCTCATTCGTTGGCGCAGAATGCAGGGCTATTCTGCTCTGTGGCTGCCGGGCACCGACCACGCTTCCATCGCAACGGAGGCGAAGATCGTAGAGGCCATGCGCAAAGAGGGCATCACAAAGGAAGAAATCGGCCGTGAAAAGTTCCTGGAGCGCGCCTGGGCGTGGAAGGATCAGTACGGCGGCAGGATTGTCGAGCAGCTCAAAAAGCTCGGCTCCTCCTGTGACTGGGATCGCCTGCGCTTCACGATGGACGAGGGCTGCAACAAGGCCGTCAACCACGTTTTCAAGAAGCTGTACGATAAGGGGCTCATCTACCGCGGTGAGCGCATCATCAACTGGTGCCCGCACTGTAAGACCTCCATTTCCGACGCCGAGGTCGTGTTCGAGGAAAAGGAAGGCTCCTTCTGGCATCTGCGTTACCCGTTGAGCGACGGCTCCGGCTACATTGAGCTTGCGACCACCCGCCCGGAAACCATGCTGGGCGATACCGCCGTGGCGGTGCACCCGGATGACGAGCGCTACAAAGCACTCGTCGGCAAAACGGTCATTCTGCCGCTCGTTAATAAAGAAATCCTGATCATTGCCGATAGCTACGTGGAGCAGGACTTCGGTACCGGCGTTGTGAAGATCACCCCGGCACATGACCCGAACGACTTCGAGGTTGGTCTGCGCCATAATCTACCCGTCATCAACGTCATGGACGACGGCGGTGTCATCAACGAAAATGGCGGCAAATACGCCGGTATGCCGGCGCTCGAGGCCAGAAAGCAGATTGTCAAGGATCTCGACGAAGCAGGCTTCCTCATTAAAATTGAGCCGATCAAGCACAACGTCGGCACCTGCTATCGCTGCGGCACCGTTGTGGAGCCGCGCGTTTCCACGCAGTGGTTTGTCAAGATGGAGCCCCTCGCAAAGCCGGCCATCGATGCCGTTAAGGACGGCGACATTCGCTTCATTCCGGAGCGCATGGATAAGGTCTATTATAATTGGATGGAGAACATCAAGGATTGGTGTATCTCCCGTCAGCTGTGGTGGGGTCACCAGATTCCGGCGTGGTACTGCGAGTGCGGCGAGACCATCGTCTCCGAGACCGTGCCTACCGTCTGCCCGAAGTGCGGCGGCACACACCTGACCCGCGATCCCGATACGCTTGATACGTGGTTCTCCTCCGCGCTGTGGCCGTTCTCCACGCTCGGCTGGCCGGATAACACCGAAGAGCTCAAATATTTCTACCCGACGAACACCCTCGTCACGGGTTATGACATCATCTTCTTCTGGGTGGCACGCATGATCTTCTCGGGTCTTGAGCACATGGGCGAAGTGCCGTTCAACACGGTGTTCTTCCACGGCCTCATCCGCGACGCACAGGGCAGAAAGATGAGTAAGTCTCTCGGCAACGGTGTCGATCCGCTCGATGTCATCAGCGTTTACGGCGCAGATGCCCTGCGCTTTACGCTCGTTACGGGCAACAGCCCCGGAAACGACCTGCGTTTCTCCGAGGAAAAGGTCAGCGCTTCCAGAAACTTTGCCAATAAGATCTGGAACGCCGCACGCTTTATCCTTATGAATATCGAAGGCAAGGACATCGACTGCGCCCTGCCGAAGAAGCTCTATACAAGCGATAAGTGGATCTTAAACCGCTTCAATAACGTCACGGCAGCCGTCACCGAAAACCTCGAGAAGTTTGAGCTCGGCATGGCGGTCAGCAAGCTCTATGACTTCATCTGGGACGATTTCTGCGATTGGTATATCGAGCTTGCAAAGATCCGCATGAACGGCGCGGATGAAGAGAGCGCAGACAGCGCCCGCCGTGTCCTCGTCTGGACGATGAGCAACACCTTAAAGCTCCTGCACCCGTTTATGCCGTACATCACGGAAGAAATTTGGCAGACGCTGCCGCATGACGGTGAAGCCCTCATTGTCGCAAAGTGGCCGGAGTACGACGAAGCCCTCTCCTTCCCGCAGGAAGCTAAGGACCTCGAAAACGTCATGGCGCTCATCCGTGCCATCCGCACCCGCCGCAATGAGATGAATGTACCGCCGTCGAAGAAAGCGCACATCTACATCGATACCGCGCATCCGGCACCGTATGAGGAAGCGAGCGAATTCATCGCACGCCTCGCTTACGGCTCCAAGGTCGAGATCGGCACGGGCTTTGACGTACAGGGGGCCGTAACGGCTGTGACCGACGACGCAAAGGCACTGTTGCCGATGGACGATCTTGTCGATAAGGCAGCGGAGACCGCACGTCTCAACAAGGAGCTTGCAAACGCACAGAAGCAGCTCGATACCGTCAAGGCGAAGCTTGCAAATGAAAAATTCACCTCCAAAGCGCCGCAGAATGTCATCGACGGCGTAAAGGCAAACGGCGAAAAGCTGGAAGCAAAGATCAAACTGATCCTCGAAACATTGGAGAGTTATCAATAATGACCTACGAAGAAGCACTGCAAAAGATCAATTCCCGGCTGCGCTTCGGCATCAAGCCGGGGCTGGAGCGCATTGAAGCGCTTTGCAAAAAGCTCGGCGATCCGCAGAAGAAGCCGCGTTTTGTCCACGTAGCCGGCACGAACGGCAAGGGCACCACCTGCACGCTTATCGCGAGCGTGCTTACGGCGGCAGGCTACCGCACGGGCCTCTACACGTCCCCGTATGTGCTCGATTTCCGCGAGCGCTTTCGCATCGACGGCGAAATGATCCCCGAGGCGGAGCTCATCGAAGAAGTAAAGCGCGTGTCGCCCGTTGCGGACGAGCTTGAAGCCGCAGGCGATACCGTCACGGAGTTCGAGTTCATCACCGCGCTCGCGTTCGATTGGTTCGCGCAGCGAGACTGCGATTTTGTCGTGCTCGAGGTCGGTCTTGGCGGCCGATTTGACGCGACGAATGTCATCGATACACCGGAAGCTGCGGCCATTGCGTCCATTTCACTCGATCACACGGCGATTTTAGGCGATACCTACGCGAAGATCGCGTTCGAGAAAGCGGGCATCATCAAAAAGGGCGGCGACGTCGTGCTGTACCCTGTGCAGGATCCGTCCGTGTTCGAGACCATCGAATCGGCGTGCAACGAGCGCGGCGCACACCTGCATATTCCGGATGAAAAGAACATGCAGGTAAACGGCACGGCGCTTACGGGCACCGCGCTCACGTGGCGCGGCCTGCCGCTTACGCTGCCGTTTACGGGCGCGCATCAGGTGCACAACGCCGCCACGGCGCTTACTGTGCTCGATGTTCTGCGCGAAAAGCACGCAAACATCACCGATGAGGCGCTGCAAAAGGGCTTTGCCTCGGCGTATATCCCGGCGCGTATGGAGATTTTATCCCAAAAGCCGCTCGTGCTTTTAGACGGCGGCCACAACCCCGGCTGTGCCTCTGCGTTGCATGAAGTGCTCAAAACACATCTTTCCGGCCGTCATATCACAGCCATTATGGGCATGATGGCGGATAAGGACAGCATGCGCTATCTGGAGCTGACCGCGCCGCACTTTGAGAGAATTATCACGGTGCAGCCGCAAAACCCGCGCTCTTTATCGGCGGAAGCTCTCGCGGACGAAGCAAAGCACTTCTGCAAAGACGTGCAGCCTGCGCAGAGCATGAAAGACGCGATAGAGAAAGCGACCGTTTCAGGCGACGAAGTGCTCGTCATCTGCGGTTCATTCTTCTTAGCATCTGAAATTCGCGACCTCGCCATCGAAAAATACAAGGCGTAACACAAATTTAATCTGCCGACACACTGCGGCAAAAAATACGGACAGGTTCCCTTAGAATTTTCTAAGGAGCCTGTCCTTTTTGTTATTATTTAAATTTCAAACGGACATTTCGGGCCTTAAAGGAGCGAACACGATGAATTTGCGAATTGAATTAAAAGGTGGTGCAATGACGGCCTCCATGCGCGGCGAGCTTGACCACCACACTGCCGGTGAAATGCGGGAGCAGATCGACAGTACAGCGAAAAAAGTGCGCCCGCAAAAGCTGATTTTAGATTTTAAAGAGGTACCGTTTATGGATTCCTCCGGCATTGGGCTGATTCTCGGCCGTGTCCGCACGGCGGCGCTGTGGGGCGGGCACGTCACCGTACGCGGATTGTCACCGCAGTTAAAGAAAATGGCGGAGCTTTCCGGCATCTCCGCGCTCGCGGTGCTGGAAGACGCCGGGAAAGGAGCGAAAACATGAAACAGATCATCAACCGCATGGAGCTGCGCTTCCCGTCCGGCTCCGTCAACGAAAGCTTTGCGCGCGGCGCGGTCTCCGCGTTCGTCCTGTGCCTTGACCCCCTCGTCACAGACTTAAACGATTTAAAGACCGCCGTCAGCGAAGCCGTGACGAACGCCATCGTCCACGGCTACCGCGATACCATCGGCACCGTGTACATAACGGCTGTAATCTACGCGGACGGCACCGTGCAGGTCAAGGTGCGCGACCGCGGCTGCGGCATCCCGGACATCGAAAAAGCCATGGAGCCGCTGTTTACCACCGGGGGAGAGGAGCGTGCGGGGCTCGGCTTTGCCGTGATGCAAAGCTTCTGCGACAGCGTGCGTGTCATTTCAAAGCCTCAAAAAGGCACCACCGTGACGCTCACAAAACGGTTTGAGCGCAAGCCGAATGGAGAATAAAGACTTTGCCGAGCGCAACGTGGGGCTCGTGCGCGCGCTTGTGCCGCGTTTTCTCGGGCGCGGCATCGAATACGACGACCTCTTTCAGGCGGGCTGTGAGGGGCTCATCAAAGCCGCCGCACACTTTGACCCCGACCGCGGCTATAAGTTTTCCACATATGCCGTGCCTGTCATTTTAGGCGAAATGCGCCGCCTGTTCCGCGAGGGCGGCACGGTAAAGGTTTCGCGCGGGCTGAAAGAGCTTTCCATGAAAGCGGTGCGCCTATCCGAACAGATCGAAACGGAGACCGGAAAAGCGCCGAGTGTGTCCATTCTTGCGGAAAAGCTCGGTGTTCCCGAAGAAAAGTGCGCGGAAGCCTTAAACGCCGCCGCACAGCCCGTCTCCCTCACCGGCGACGACGAAAACAACGAGACGGACATTCCCGTCGACGCACCGGAAGAAAAAATCACCGATCACCTCGCCTTGCAGCAAATACTAAAGGCGCTGCCCGAGGAGGACCAGCGCCTTATCTACTATCGCTATTTTAAAAACCAGACCCAAACGGAAACGGCCAAAAGGCTCGGCACCACACAGGTGCAAATCAGCCGTCGCGAGAAAAAATTACTCCTCCGTCTGCGTGGTCTGCTGCTGTGAGGTTGTTTCCGCGCCCGCCAAAACGGTGCGCGTGTTCTTTAAGAAGTTGTAGTCGCTCAGCAGCATGGCGTAATACGCCAAATTCACAACGCCCTGGCGCTCCCAACGGTGGCATTCACGCAGAACGCCCTCGCGCTGAAAGCCGGATTTCTCCAAAATGCGCTGCTTGTCAATGTCCGCATCCAAGCAAACGGACTGCACGCGGTTCACGCGTGCCATCTCAAACAGGTAGCGGCACAGCGCGCCCATGGCTTCTGCCGGATATTCCGTGCCCACACAGCGGCGGCCGAACAAAAAGCGCAGCTGCACCATGTTCATGCCCTCGTCCGCACCGCCGATCTCGATCCACCCGATGAGGTGCGCGAGGTCGGTGTTTGCATATACGCCGAGCGTTACGGTGCGCTTTGCGGCAAACTGCGCGTTTGCATCCTGAATTTTATATTCCGCCTGCACGCGCTCCTTGGCGGGCGCTTCATATTCGTAGCGGTACAGTTCTTCGTCCTGCATAATCTCCCACAGCGCGTCGCCGTCCGCAAAGCCAAGGCGGCTCAGCGTCACGTTTGCACTGGTGAGAAACGGGCAGCTCTCAAAAAGCAATTCGGTTCTCATTTCGGTTTCTCCCATCCCTCATAGTATCGTAAGCGGAGGCGGCGTCTTAAACCAGCGCCGGCAGCTCCGCAATATCGTAAATCTTCGGCACGTTTTCCACATTGCCAAAGCCGTAAGCGGCGAAAATAAACGGCACGCCCGCCTGTGTCGCGGAGTTATAATCCCACACCGTGTCGCCCACGTATACCGGGGCTTTCAAGTGATTGTGCTCCACGACCAGCGCGATGTTGTCGGCCTTCGGCTTACCTGTGCTGCCCATGCACTCATAGTCCGTAAAATACTGCGCCATGTTGTGCGCCTTCAAAAACGCCTGAATATACCCATTGTCGCAGTTGCTCACAATGCACAGCGTGTGCGTTTCGGAAAGCTTTTTCAGTGTCTCGTGCATATGCGGGTATAGCTTTGCGCCGTGCTCTGCAAGATATTCACATTCCAGCTTGAAATCCTCGTTAAAGACCTGCATTCGGCGCTCGTAAGAAAGGTACGGGAACAGCTTCTCCGCCAGATCGTCCATACCAAGGCCCATCACGCCTGCGTATTCCTCTTTTGTGGGCAGGTGCGTCACGTCCGGCTGTGTCTTTAAATATTCGAGCAGCACCAGATGTCCTTCCTCCACGGCGTCCCACAGGGTGCCGTCCAGGTCAAAAATAATGCCATCGTATTTCATCGGAAATCTTTCTCCTTTATATATAATAGTATAGGGGAGAGGGCACTCAGCCCTCCAAATGGTTCAGATCATACGGCGTTTGCTGATAAACGTAGTAGTTCAGCCAGTTCGCAACAAGCAGATGTGCGTTGCTGCGCCACGTAAACGGGGGTGTCTTCTGGTCGTCGTCATCCGGGAAGTAATTGTACGGCACTTTGGGGTTCAAGCCCTTATTGATGTCGCGGAAGTATTCCTTCGCCAGCGTGTCGCGGTCATATTCCGCGTGGCCCGTCACAAAGAACTTGCGCCCGCTCTTTTCGGCGACGATATGCACGCCCGCAAGGTCGGAGAGCGAAAGTACAATGAGCTCGTCGTGCTTTTTGATGTCGTCAAGGTAAACCTCCGTGTAGCGCGAGTGCGGCGCAAAGTAATTGTCGTCAAAACCGCGCATCAAGGGGTGATACGGGTTCAACACATGGTGATTGTAAATGCCGGAAAGCTTTTCTTTCATCAAATGCTTCTGAATGCCATAATGGTAGTAAAGACCGGCCTGCGCGCCCCAGCAGATATAGAGAACGGAATACACATGCGTTTTGCTCCATTCCATAATGGAACACATTTCGTCCCAGTAGTCCACTTCCTCAAACGGCATCTTTTCCACCGGCGCGCCCGTGATGATGAGGCCGTCAAAGCGCTGGTCCTTCACGTCGTTAAAGGTCTTATAGAATGTATTCAGATGATAAGAGCTCGTGTTGCGGCTGACATGCGATGCCATGTGCAGCAACTCAACGTCCACCTGCAGCGGCGTGTTGCCCAGCAAACGCAAAAGCTGCGTCTCGGTCTCGATCTTTGTCGGCATCAAATTAAGTATCGCAATCTTTAAGGGGCGAATGTCCTGCAAAGCGGCACGCTCGTGCGTCATCACAAAGATGTTTTCGGACTCCAAAACCTCAATGGCGGGCAAATCCGCCTGTATACGAATAGGCATTGCTTTTTTTACCTCCGTCATATATACTATTATATAGGGCACAGGGGCCCGATACGTTTCAGTATAGCATACTTTGTCCCTCTGTAAAAGAGAGTAAAAGCGGTTTGAAGCGATTTTTTTCAAAGTTTTTTCAAAAGTTTTTCGGACTTTTTTCAGAAAAAAACGAAAAACGCAAAAGAAAAGGCGAAAGCGGCGGTTTTGTTTACACTGTATGTTGTTGATTTTGCGAAAGCAAAACACAATATATGCACGCAAAAAAGAAAATCGAAAAAAACTTAAAAAAAACGAAAAAAAGTGTTGACAAAAAGGGCTCCTCGTGGTATTATATACAAGCGCTCGAGAGAGACGGCAAAAAACTGAAAGCGAAAAGCTTGAAAGGAAAGCCGCTTGAAAGAGAGCACAGGACCTTGAAAATTAAACAACGAGAGAAAGAATGGAACCTGTAATTTCTTTGAGAGACTCAAAGAAACTTACGAGAAACAGAACTCAACAAATCTGTGACGAACGTCAGAACGACGTTATGAGCGAATTAAAGCTCTGAAAAAGATTTGAGCGCGAAAGCGTTTAGATACAATTTTTTAGAGAGTTTGATCCTGGCTCAGGACGAACGCTGGCGGCGTGCCTAACACA
>ERZ827168.2538-NODE-2538-length-20911-cov-8.559407_pt1 | contig 20911 bp, 23 predicted proteins | sample MGYA00519868_ERZ827168 | MGnify/ENA primary metagenome ERZ827168 (study PRJEB31778, sample SAMEA3449271) | human gut metagenome | biome: human gut; feature: human-associated habitat; material: faeces | place: United Kingdom | collected 2010/2012 ...
CCATGATGCGATCGAGGCTGGTTTCAATCATGTGGTCTTTATAATCCGTAAGGATATCGAGAAGGAGTTCAAAGAGGTCATCGGTGATCGCATTGCCTCCATTTGCTCTTCTCATAATGTAACTGTGGACTACGCTTTCCAGGATATCAACGACATCCCGGGAGTTCTGCCGGAAGGCCGGACAAAGCCGTGGGGGACTGGCCAGGCCGTCCTTGCAGCGAAAAATGTGATTGATACCCCGTTCATCGTCATCAATGCAGATGATTACTACGGCAAAGAAGGCTTCAAAGCCGTCCATGAGTATTTGGTGAATGGCGGCAAGTCTTGTATGGCGGGCTTTGTGTTGAAGAACACGCTGTCTGATAACGGCGGTATGACCCGTGGCATCTGCAAGATGGACGAGCAGAACAACCTGACTGAGGTTGTTGAGACTAAGAACATTGTAAAGACGGCAACCGGAGCAGAGGCAGACGGCGTGGCTGTCGATGTTAATTCTCTGGTTTCCATGAATATGTGGGGCCTGACTCCAGAGTTCCTGGATGTGCTGGAGGAAGGCTTCAAAGAATTCTTCGAGAAAGAGGTTCCGGGCAATCCTCTGAAAGTGGAGTATCTGATCCCTATCTTCATTGGTGAACTGCTGGAGCAGGGAAAGATGTCTGTCAAAGTATTGAAAACAAACGATACCTGGTACGGCATGACCTATCACGAGGATGTAGCAGCAGTAAAGGATAGCTTTAAAAAGATGCTGGAGAACGGTGTGTACAAGGCTGACCTGTTTAGTGATCTGTAATGAATGTGCTTGAAGTGTTAGCCAAAATTCTCAGAAACATCTTGACTGCTCTGTATGAGCCGTTTGGATTTTCACTCTTGATTTCCTTCCTCGCAATGTTTTTCTACCTGTATGCGTATGAGCCAATACATGCAGGCAAAGGCTGGAAGAATGCCATAGTGACCTGGTATCAGAAGTTCAAAGAGAGCGTGTTCTTCCGGAGGTTGTTTTTCTTAGCTTTTGTGACCTCACTTATTCTGTTCCGAACCCTGTTAAACCGTCAGCTGTGGATGAATCCTTTATCCGATGTCATGGGGGGCTGGGGCATCTGGGAGACTGTGAATGGCGAACAGAAGCTTACCACCGAGTGCATCGAGAACGTGATCATGATGGTACCGTTCTCAGCAATAGTGCTGTGGACATTTGGAGAGAAGATAGGAAACAGCTGGAAGAAGATACTGTGGTACAGCGGAAAGATAGCATTTATCTTTTCGATAAGCATTGAAATGCTGCAATTATTGATGCGGCTAGGAACGTTCCAGCTATCGGACATCTTCTATAACACAGTTGGTGGAGTGCTAGGCGGATTGATGTATTGTGCGGTGATGAAGGCAAGAAAGCGTCTGTAAAACTGGATGAAATTGTGATATACTGGGAGCGGTAGTTCCCTACGCTGTTCTGATAATCACACACCTCTCCGTGGTGAGCAGCAGGCAACGATCTTATGGTCGGCGAAGATATGAGAAAAGAAAATAGATTGGAGGAAACACTGGATGGATTCAAATGCTCTAAAACGGACAGCGGTTGAGGTTTTACAGTATGACCCTAGATTTTCAGATGTCAAAAATGAATTGTATCCAATAGTAAGTAGAAGTACAGTTAATTGTGTTCCTCAATTTGGATTTGCAACAAGGTCATACCAGCATTGGGAAGATGTTGAAATCAGAGTGCCTGTTCCTATGATATCTAAAGCAACTGAGCTAAAGAGTAAAATTGATGATTTAATATATTATGTCTATGAGGAAAGCGATGATTATGCGATTCAAGATGTGAAACTTAGACCGCAAATAATATATTCAGATGTGCCATTGGAAGTTTCAAATAGTGTTGAATTTGATAGAATTCAAGATGTCATAGTTCAAGGAATACGTGATGCGAAATATCTAATTTGGGTTGCTGTTGCATGGTTCTCTAATGACGTGTTATATCAGGAACTGTTGAAAAAAAAAGAGATGGCTTAAACATAAGAGTCATTGTTTCTGATGAAGATTCAAATCAGGTACTTTTGCCTAAAATACAAAAGAATTTTGAATGTGTTGTTGTTCCGCATACTGGAAGGTGGGGAACAAATAGAATGCATGATAAGTTTTGTATTGTGGACTTGGACTATATTATGCATGGATCATACAATTGGACAAAGGCAGCAAACTATAATGGCGAAACCTTGGTTACTACAGTTGACCGGGAATTAGTAAGGGACTTTGCTGATGAGTTTTTGAAAATGTACAACGAAAATAGGTGAGAAAATGGATCATATTATGGACTGGGCAAAGTTAATAGTTCCATCGGTGATCTCCATCATTGGATTTGTGCTTACATATTATTCCATGTGCAAGCAATTTAGAAATTCAATAAAACAACAACTTACAGAAGAACAGAGAAAAGTTTATCTTGATACATATATAGATGTAGAGAAAATTGTAACTACAAATGAAATTATATTTGAGCCTAAATATTATGATGAGTTGGTATCCCATAAAGCTAAAATAAAGTTGGCTGCTTCCAATGCTGTAATCAGTGCCTATAGTGAATATATGAGATTTGTTTTTGGCGTAGCATGTCCGGCATGGAAATGGATTTCAGAGAATCATCCAGAAAGCTGTAAAGATAATTTTGAGTACGTGTATGATGAAGATGGCAATGAACATGAGATAGCCCATATCACAGAAGATATGCTGAAATCTTTTGATGCGGAGTATGAAAAGTATAAAAAGGAACATGTTCCAAAGGCAAAAGAAATTACATCAAAAGTAGATTCACTTTTGAATGTTATGAGAGCGGATTTGGGGAATGAAGCGTATATTAGAAAATAGTAATATTGCTCTCATCCCAACACAGTGCTATACTTAAACCACTAAAAAGGAAAGAGGTTATCACCTATGCCCAGAACAAAAGGCAGCAAAAACCGTCCCAAAACTACCCATACCGACTACGCATCTCAGATCGCGGAGAAGCAGGAGACTATTGCGTCTCTGAATACTGAGATCGCATCCATCACCGCAAACATTGACACTTTGAAGGCTGACCTGAAAGAGAAGAAGACTGCTCTGAAGAAGGCCGAAAAAGAAGTGGCATCCCTGGAAGCGAAGAAGGCAAAGGCAGATGCTAAGGCCGCTGAAGAAGCTAAGAAGACCGAAGCAGAGGCTGTGCTGAAGAAGTTGCTGGCAAGCGGGATGAGTGCGGACGAGATCCTCGAAAAACTGAAATAAACAAGAACCCAAGACAAAAAATAAATGCCGTGTGGACAAACTGAACTCCAGGAGTTCACACGGTATTTTTTGAAGGCTGCTATATAGTTTATAACGGAAATAAAAGAAGAACAAAACAAATGGAGTGTAAGAATAATGAATTTATCAAAAGTACATCATATTGCAATCATCGTATCTGACTATGAAGCAGCTAAGGATTTCTATGTGAACAAGTTGGGCTTCTCTGTTATCAGAGAAAACTACCGTCCAGAGCGTAAAGATTGGAAGCTAGATCTGCGTGTTAACGAACACACAGAGCTGGAGATTTTTGCAGAAGAAAACCCGCCGAAGCGTGTGAACCGCCCGGAGGCCTGTGGGCTGCGTCACCTTGCATTTTGTGTGGAGAGCGTGGAGCAGACAGTGAATGAGTTGACAGAGGTAGGAATTGAATGTGAGCCAATTCGTGTGGATGATTACACCGGCAAGAAGATGACTTTCTTCCATGACCCGGACGGACTGCCGTTGGAGCTGCACGAGTAAAATGAAGAAAACAAGAAAACCAGGCGGTGGCCGGAAGAAGCTGAAGCCAGAGTACGATGCCGGGAAAAATCTGAAAGAGCAGATGGAAAGTGTTGTGACACTTTATGATTCTGAGATGTCCTTGCAGGCCATCGGCGAAGAACTGGGATTAAATCCAATCAAAGTAAGAAAGCTGCTCATCACGGCCGATGTGTATGAATCTGAAGTGGCGGAGAAGGTGCAAGCTACCTTTCAAGAATACCGTGAAACACAAGACTACAAAACCTCCATACTCTCAACTGCAAACACTCTGAAACTTTCCAAAGCCTCCGTCACCTCGTACCTGCCATATCGGAAAGGTGTGTACTTCCCAAGCACAGCAGAAAAAGGGAAGATCAGTGTCGGAGCAGAGCGGCAGCGGAGATACAGAGCAATGAAGCAGTGGAGGGGTGATCCGACAGAAGAAAACTTCTGGGGCATGGCTGTGTCCTATGCCGGGGTAGGATTTAAAACCTACTCTGGATTGCCATTCTCTTACGAAATTAAAAAAGGCAGGAACGGTGAGTACACAAAAGAGCTGTGGATCGACCGCCGGGAGAAGAATAAAAGTCTAGCGTGGAGTTCAGTGCTGCTGGCGCTGAAGAATATTAAAGGAGAAGTGGTAGACCGCCCGAAAGCTCTGGGCGATATCCGGGGAGTGACTTACATCTACGGAATGTTCTATCGGTTCGGATTGATCGATGTGCCGGATGAAGTGAAGGAGAAGATGGGGCATCCGAAAGACCGCAAAAAATAGGTTGCTATGTGCAAAAGTCTACGGTAAGATGTGCCGTAACTGAGGATGTGAATCTCAGTTGGGAAGGATGGTAGCATTATAGAAAAATTGAAGGAAATGCTGGAGGAGTATTTGAAGAAAACAGAGCCGGAGTATTACCCGCCAGTGGAGAATCTGCTGGATCTGATCTACGAGCATTACACGGAGAACAACCCAGTAGAGAAAAACACAGATGCCGGGAAAGCAGCAAAGGCCAAGGAAAAGGAACTGGAAGAGTGGCTGCGCGGCTTGGAAGGAATGGATAGGCTCGTAGATGACTATGTCGGCGATAAGATCCCACTCTGGGAAAAGATTATGGACCGGCAGGGGACGGTGTGCTGCACATGGGAGAAGACCGCTTTTGAGGAAGGTCTGAAAGTCGGAATACGACTCATGATGGAAGTATATAGTTTGTGACGGAAATAAAATGAACTCCTGAAGTTCAAAAAAGCCCTCGCTTGTTACGGCGAGGGCGTGTGTTCTTATTTTTCAGGCTTTTCAGCTTTTTTCTTCTTCGGTGCAATTTTGTGACCGGAGTAGATTGCCATACCCATGCAGACCAGAGAGCCGCAAGCGAAATACTTGTGAGCCTGCATCAGCTTTTTGCAGCCCGTGTAGAAGCATCCTGCCATGCAGGCAAGTGCGCCGAGTGACCAATATTTATGTGCTTTCATTTTGTGTTTCCTCCTTATCTTTGAGCTATCGTCAGCATGTTCGGGCAGATGGCGGTCATCCAGATGGATGACGGAACGAAGCCGGAATAAGATACTATCTATCGCAACATCAAAGAATATGTTATAATATGGACAAGGTACACACGAGGGACATCTTCCGCAGGGATTGATTAAAACAGACGACTTGAGAAGCATGCCCGTGACGGCACGGATATTTGAAATGAATGGGATGCACGACGGAAAAACGAATGGAGGCGCGAAGAAATGGAACCCAAATGGCAGCGAATCAGCTTTATGCCCGCCACGCCGCTGGGCGAGGACGGACGGCGTGTGACAGGCAGCGCGGCGCACATTGCGCTATCCCGAAGGGCGGCAGCCGAAGGCATGGTGCTGCTCAAAAACGAAAACGAAACGCTGCCGCTGAAGCGCGGCAGCCGCGTGGCGGTTTTCGGCAAGGCACAGGCGGACTATGTCAAGGGCGGCGGCGGAAGCGGAGACACGACGGTGGCCTACGTCCGCTCGCTGGCGCAGGGGCTCCGCATGAAGCAGGACGAGGGCAAAATCGAAATTTTTGAGCCGCTGGAACGCTTTTATGCCGAGAACGTCAAGGCGCAGTACGCCGCAGGAGCAACGCCGGGAAAGACCAGAGAACCGATTCTGGACGACGCGCTGGTTCGGCAGGCGCGCGCGTTCACCGATACCGCCGTCATCACGATCTGCCGCTTTTCCGGCGAGGATTATGACCGCACGGGACAGCCGCACGACGGCGATTACTTCCTCTCGTTCGAGGAAGAGCACATGGTCAAAAAGGTGCTCGCGGCGTTCCCGCGCGTGGCCGTGGTACTCAACACGGGCGGCATGATGGATACGCTCTGGTTTAAGGACAATCCCGCCGTCGGCGCGGCGCTGCTGGCCTGGCAGGGCGGCATGGAGGGCGGATTGGCGGCGGCGGATCTGCTGGTCGGCGACGTCTGCCCGTCCGGCCATCTGACGGACACGTTCGCGTCGTCGTTCGCGGCCTATCCGTCCTCGGCCAATTTTGCGGAATCCAGAATGTACGTGGAATATCAGGAGGATGTGTTCGTCGGCTATCGCTACTTTGAAACGATTCCCGGCGCGGCGGACGAGGTATGCTATCCGTTCGGATATGGCCTGAGCTACACGACGTTCGCGCTGCGCGACATCGCCGGCGGCCTGAACGACGCGGGAGAGATCGAGCTCCGCGCAACGGTTCACAACACGGGAACATGCGCGGGCAAATACGTCTTGCAGGCGTATGTCAATCCGCCGAAGGGGCGGATGGCCAAGCCTGCGACGGCGCTTGTCGGCTTTGCCAAGACGCGCCTGCTCGAACCGGGCGAGAGCGAAACGCTGACGATTGCGTTTGCGCCGTATGCGTTTGCCGCCTACGACGACGAGGGCGTGATTCAAAAATCGGCGTATGTGCTGGAAAAAGGCGAATACCGCTTCCGTTTGGGCGAAAATGTCCGGGAGACGGCGGACGTCGCGTATCGCTATGCGCTGGAAAGCGATGTGATTTTGGCGCAGCTTTCGGAGAAGTGCGCGCCGAAGCAGCTGCATCGCCGTATGCTGGCCGACGGCAGCTACCGCGTGCTTTCCTGCGCGCCGGAAACGCCGCGCGAGGACTGGCGCAAGCTGGAGGGCATCCCGGACGAGGGGCAGTATCCGCTGGAAATCCCGGATCAGATTCCGGGCTGCGCATGGATTCCGCCGATCAAGCCGCAGTTGATCGAGGTGGCAAACGGCGAATTGACGCTGGAGGAATGGATGAGCCTGCTCAGCGACGAGGACATGGTGCGGCTGCTGGGCGGACAGCCGAACCGCGGCGTAGCGAATACGTTCGGCTTCGGCAATCTGCCGACCTACGGCGTGCCGAACGTGATGACGGCGGACGGCCCGGCGGGTCTGCGCATTAAGCCGGAATGCGGCGTAACGACGACGGCCTTCCCGTGTGCGACGCTGCTGGCCTGCACGTGGAACACGGGGATCGTGCGCGAGATCGGCGCGGCGGGCGCGAGGGAAGTGCACGAAAACGGCGTCGGCGTGTGGCTGACCCCGGCGATCAACATCCATCGAACGCCGCTCTGCGGGCGCAACTTTGAGTATTATTCGGAAGATCCGCTCGTCGCGGGCGAGATGGCCGCGGCGATGGTCGAGGGCATCCAGAGTGAGGGCGTCGGCGCGTCGCTCAAGCATTTCGCCTGCAACAACAAGGAGACAAACCGCAAGGACTCGGATTCCCGCGTGTCCGAGCGCGCGCTGCGCGAAATCTACCTCAAGGGCTTTGAAATCTGCGTGAAGAAGGCGCAGCCGCTGACGGTGATGAGCAGCTATAACCTGCTCAACGGCCTGTGGGCGAGCCAAAACCGCGAGCTGCTGACGGATATCCTGCGCGGCGAATGGGGCTTTGAAGGTATGGTGACGACGGATTGGTACACCCATGCGCCGCAATATACCGAAATCGCGGCGGGCAACGATGTGAAAATGGGCTGCGGCGATCCGGCGCACACACTGAAAATGATGCGGGAAGGCAAACTAAGCCGCGAAGACGTGAAGACCAGCGTGAAAAGACTGCTGGAAATGATTTTGAAGCTGGCGTGACAATGACGAGCCGTCCTTTCCTTTGAAGGGGAGAGGACGGCTTTTTCAATCAGGTTTTTTCCCAGTTCTCAAACGACCGCAAGGTGTTTTTTCGTCTTCTTTTTGGGATTGAACGGCGGAAGATTTTTGTCGGACGCGCTCGAAAAAGATAGGGATACGTTGACAGATAAAATAAATAACGGTATAATGACCATGGATAAAAAGGTAGAAGATGCCTTTGCATTTCGCATGAAAACATTTGAAAAAATGAGAAGCGTGTCTGCCTGATTAAATGCATGAAAAAGGGGAAGGTCTGATGAAGGGAATTATTCTGGCGGGCGGTTCCGGTACGCGCCTGTATCCGCTGACCAAGGTGACGAGTAAGCAGCTGCTCCCGATTTACGATAAGCCGATGATTTACTATCCGATGTCGGTGCTGATGAACGCGGGCATTCGGGATATTTTGATTATTTCGACGCCGCAGGACACGCCGCGCTTTGAGAGCCTGCTGGGAGACGGACGGCAGTTCGGCGTGAATTTGACGTATGCTGTTCAGCCTTCGCCGGACGGATTGGCGCAGGCGTTCATCATCGGCGAGGCGTTCATCGGCGGCGATACGGTTGCGATGGTGCTGGGCGATAACATTTTTGCGGGGCATGGCCTCAACGAGCGCCTGAAGGCGGCGGTTCGGAATGCCGAGGCGGGCAAAGGAGCCACCGTTTTCGGGTATTATGTGGACGACCCGGAGCGATTCGGCATCGTGGAATTTGACCGGGACGGCAAGGCGGTATCCATCGAGGAAAAGCCGGAACATCCCAAGAGCAACTACTGCGTGACGGGGTTGTATTTCTACGATAACCGCGTGGTGGAGTATGCCAAGCACTTGAAGCCCTCGAAGCGGGGCGAGCTGGAGATCACCGATTTGAACCGCATTTATCTGGAACAGGGCGAACTCAACGTGGAGCTGCTGGGGCAGGGCTTTACATGGCTGGATACCGGCACGCACGAAAGTCTGGTGGATGCGACAAACTTTGTCAAGACGATGGAACAGCACCAGCACCGCAAGATCGCCTGTCTGGAGGAAATCGCGTATCTGAACGGATGGATTACGCGGGAAGAAGTGCTGGAGATTTACGAGGTTCTAAAGAAGAATCAGTATGGCCAGTATCTGAAGGATGTGCTGGACGGAAAATACATCGATGCGATTGGAGAAAACAGATGAAAACGTATTTGATCACCGGCTGCGCGGGTTTTATCGGATCGAACTTCGTATATTACATGCTCAAAAAGCACGACGATATTCTCTTGGTCAATCTGGACAAGCTGACGTATGCCGGCAATCTGGAGAACCTGAAGGGCGTGGAAGGGGATAAGCGCCACATCTTTGTGCAGGGCGATATCTGCGACAGGGAATTGGTGACGGCGCTGTTTGAAAAATACGACTTTGACTGCGTCATCAACTTTGCGGCGGAGTCTCACGTGGATCGTTCGATTGCGAACCCGGAAATCTTTGTGCAAACGAATGTCATGGGCACGGTGAACCTGCTCCAGCGCGCCAAGGAGGCGTGGTATCAGCCGGAAACCAAGCGCTGGAAGGCGGGCAAGAAGTATTTGCAGGTGTCCACCGATGAGGTCTACGGCGCGCTGGGCGCGGAAGGGTATTTCATGGAGACGACGCCCATCAATCCGCACAGCCCGTACTCGGCTTCGAAGGCGAGCGCGGATCACTTTGTTCAGGCGTTCCACGACACCTACGGCATGCCGGTCAACATCACCCGCTGCTCCAACAACTACGGCCCGTATCAGTTCCCGGAGAAGCTGATCCCGCTGATGATCAATAACGTCAAGCATCACAAGCAGCTCCCGGTTTACGGAGACGGCATGCAGGTGCGAGACTGGCTGTATGTCGAGGATCATTGCAAGGCGATCGACATGGTGGCTGAGGGCGGCAGAAGCGGAGAGGTTTACAACGTGGGCGGCCACAATGAACGCCCGAATATCTTCATCGTGAAGACCATCATCGAGCAACTCCACGAGCGTTTGCAGGACGAAGGAATCTCCGAGGCGCTGATTCGGCATGTGGAGGATCGCCTCGGCCACGACCGGCGCTATGGCATCGACCCGACCAAGATCAAAAACGATCTGGGCTGGTATCCGGAGACGCCGTTTGAAAAGGGCATTGTGCTGACCATCGACTGGTACCTGGAACACGAGGAATGGATGAAGAACGTCACCTCGGGCAACTACCAGAAGTACTACGAAGAGATGTACAAGGCGAAAGCCGAGGTCAGGGCATGAAGTTTTTTGTGACGGGCGTTGGCGGCCAGCTTGGCCACGACGTGATGAACGAGCTGATTGGGCGCGGCCATGAAGGCGTCGGATCGGACATTCAGGAAAGCTATGGCGGCGTGGCGGACGGCTCCGCGGTGACGAAGGCGCCGTATGTGGCGCTGGATATCACCGACAGAGCCGCTGTAGAGCGGGTCATCACGGACGTAAAGCCGGACGCTGTGATCCACTGCGCGGCGTGGACGGCGGTGGATCTGGCGGAGGACCCCGAAAAGGCGGAGAAGGTGCGCGCGATCAATGTGGGCGGCACACAGAATGTTGCGGACGCCTGCAAAAAGCTCGGCTGCAAGATGACATACATCAGCACGGATTACGTGTTTGACGGACAGGGGACCGAACCGTGGCAGCCGGATTGCAGGGATTACAGGCCGCTGAACGTCTATGGGCAGACCAAGCTCGAAGGCGAGCTGGCGGTCAGCCGGACGCTTGAGAAGTATTTCATCGTCCGCATCGCGTGGGTATTCGGCCTGAATGGGAAGAATTTCATCAGGACGATGCTGGATGTCGGGAAGACCAACGACACGGTTCGCGTGGTTAACGATCAGATCGGCACGCCGACGTACACATACGATCTGGCGCGGCTGCTGATTGATATGAATGAAACCGAAAAATACGGCTATTACCATGCGACCAACGAGGGCGGCTACATCAGCTGGTATGACTTTACGAAGGAAATCTACCGTCAGGCGGGGTATGCCACGCAGGTGGTGCCGGTTACGACGGCGGAATATGGCCTGAGCAGGGCGGCGCGGCCGTTTAACAGCCGACTGGATAAGCGCAAGCTGGTGGAGGCGGGCTTTACGCCGCTTCCGACCTGGCAGGATGCGCTGAGCCGTTATCTGAAGGAAATCGAAAAGTAAACGGGAGATTCGTTAAATGGGTCAGATACGAGTTGAGAAAAACGTGGGCGGAATAGAGGGGCTTTGCGTGATAACGCCCGCCGTCCACGGCGATGCGCGCGGCTATTTTATGGAGACCTACAGTGAGCGGGATATGCGGGAGGCGGGAATTGACGTCCGCTTTGTGCAGGACAATCAATCCATGTCCGTCAGGGGCGTGCTGCGCGGCCTGCACTTCCAGAAGCAGTATCCGCAGACGAAGCTGGTTCGCGTGGTGCGCGGCGCTGTATTTGATGTGGCGGTGGATTTGAGAGCGAAATCCGAAACATATGGAAAATGGTATGGCGTGACGCTGTCGGCGGAGAACAAAAAGCAGTTCTTGATTCCGAAGGGATTTGCGCACGGCTTCCTCGTCCTGAGCGACGAAGCGGAATTCTGTTATAAGTGCGATGACTTTTATCATCCCAATGATGAGGGCGGCTTGGCTTGGAATGACCCGGAGATTGGTGTTGAGTGGCCGGATGTAAAGGGCGAATATAAGGGAAATGCGTCTGCCGAGGGATACACGCTCGGAGAGGACGCGGTGCTGAATCTGAGCGAGAAGGATCAGAGGTGGCTGGGGATGAAAGAGACGTTCAAATTCTGAGCAAGGCATTCGAAAAAGAAAAGCGATGCCAAACAAAGGAAGAAGAACCCCGAACGGGCGTTTGGGGTGGAGCGGTGAGCATACGCGGCTGTCATCATAGAGTGACGGCGACGGTTTGGAAATTGCCGCGTTGCCTTCTGAGTATCATCATAAGTTGTACTGTTTAAATTTGAAAATGATGTAAAGAAGCAAAAAAATAAAAGAACCTGACTATTATCGATAAGATAACACCCGAAGATGGTGCATGATTAAACGGAGGAAAAAGATGATTCATTTCAATGTTCCGCCTTTTGTAGGCACAGAATTTAAGTATATGCATGAAGCGGTTGAAAATCACAAAATTTGCGGAGACGGACCGTTCACCAAAAAGTGCGATGAATGGCTGGAGAATAGATTTAAGGCTGAACGAGTTATGCTGACGACGAGCGGCTCAACGGCACTGGATATGGCTGCTCTGCTTTGTGGTATCAAACCGGGTGATGAAGTGATTTTGCCCAGTTTTACATTTTCCAGCACTGCCAATTCTTTTGTTTTGGCCGGAGCTACGCTTGTGTTTGTCGATATTCGCCCGGATACGATGAACATAGATGAAACGAAAATCGAAGCTGCTATCACTGAAAAAACAAAAGTCATCTGTCCTGTTCATTATGCGGGCGTAGCCTGTGAGATGGATGCCATTATGGATATCGCAAAGCGGCATCAATTAATGGTTGTGGAAGATGCGGCGCAGGGGGTTATGAGTACCTATAAAGGCAAGGCATTGGGCACAATTGGCGATTTTGGGTGCTACTCCTTCCACGAAACAAAGAACTATTCAATGGGAGAGGGCGGCGCAATCGTTATCAATAACCCTGCATATATTGAAAAGGCTGAAATCCTGCGTGAAAAAGGCACAAACCGTTCGAAGTTTTTCCGGGGACAGGTAGCAAAGTACAACTGGGTCGATTTTGGCGACAGCTACTTACAGAGCGATTTGAATGCAGCTTATCTTTGGGCGCAGTTGGAAGTGGCTGATGAAATTAACGAGAACCGGCTCGCTTCGTGGAATCGCTATTATGAGGCGTTCAAACCGCTGGCTGACAAGGGAATTTTGGAACTTCCGACAGTTCCGGCGGGCTGCGTGCATAATGCGCACATGTTTTATCTGAAATGCAAAGATCTGGAGACACGGCAGGCATATATACAATTTATGAAGGAAAACGATATCCTGTGTGTGTTCCATTATGTTCCGCTGCATAGTGCTCCGGCTGGCCTGAAGTTCGGACGTTTCGCAGGAGAGGATGAGCATACGACGCCTGACAGCGATAGGCTGGTGCGTCTGCCCATGTATTATAACCTTGCAGAAGAGGATATCCAGAAGGTGATCGATAAGACGTTGGAATTTTTTGAGCAAAGGGATGGCGGTAAATGAAACCCATGAGAGCAGCAATCATTGTTGGGAAGATGGATTCTGGCGGAAAAAAGAATCTGATCATGGAATACTATCGGCATATTGATCGGGACAAAATTCAATTTGATTTTATATGTGATTCTGATTCACAGGCGATTCCAGAGCAGGAGATTACAAATCTGGGAGGGCGAGTTTATAGGATCACACCATATCAACATATTTTTCAGAATATGACCGATATGATGCGCATCTTTAAGCAAAATCAATATAAGGTTGTCCATGCTTATAATAGCACGATGAATCTTTTTCCTATGGCCGTTGCGAAACATTGCAAGGTTCCGGTGAGAATATCAGAAAGTCTATCCATGGCACATGAGGACGACTGGAAAACGATTCTTAAAAAGATGCTGCGTCCTATGTCAAAGTGGTTTGCCAATTACTATATGTCCTGTGGAGCTGATTGTGGCCGCTGGCAGTTTGGCAATAAGCTGTTTGATGCCGGAAAAGTAGATGTGTTCAAGACGGCAATCAACACCGAATTCAATGCGTATGATCCGGCAGTCCGCGAAAAGACAAGAGCAGAATTTGGTTGGAGCGATAAAACTGTAATTGGTCATATCGGACGTTTTACAGAACAAAAAAATTCTGTTCGGATGATTGAAATCTTTGGGGCGATCGCAAAAAAAGAATCAAATGCGATTCTATGTTTGATTGGCGATGGAGATCTCAAAGAGGAGATGATGAAAAAAATCGATGAGTTGGGAATTAAAAAACAGGTTGCCTATTTAGGGCGAAGAGAGGACATCCAGCAGTTTTACAATGCAATGGATTGCTTTTTGCTTCCTTCCCTCTATGAGGGACTTCCGGTTGTTGGGCTTGAAGCGCAGAGCTGCGGTTTGCCAATGTTCTTTTCAACGGAGGTAACGAGGGAAGCCAATGCATGTGAGCTTGGCCACTTTATTGCGCTTGACGATGGCAACGATGTATGGGCGGAGCAAATTCTAAAGGCTTGCAAAGAAAATATGCCTGTCAGAAGGAGCCACGCAAAAGAAGTTGCTGCCGCGGGTTTTGACAGTGCATCGGAAGCGCCGCGAATGCAGAAGTATTACTTGGAAGCAGTAGAAAAGGAAACAAAGAAGCAGTAGAAAAGGAAACAAAATGATTAGCGTAATCGTACCTGTATATAAGGTGGAAGAATATCTGGATAAATGTGTCCAAAGTATTCTGGCACAGACATACAGAGATTTTGAAATTCTACTGGTGGATGACGGATCGCCAGACAATTGTCCACAATGGTGTGATCGTTACGCACAAAAGTACGATTGTATTAGGGCGTTGCACAAAAGCAATGGCGGATTATCTGATGCAAGAAACTTTGGAATTAAGTACGCAAGGGGAAATGACGTTACATTTATTGATAGCGATGATTTTATCGCACCGGATTATTTGGAAGTACTTGTTCAATTAAAGGAAAAATATCAGGCAGATATTGCAGTGACAGGTATTTGTAAATATAGTTCGTTCAATGAAATTACAGAAAAAAGAGATGAAGCTCAGGAGTTCTGCTATACAGGGATAAAAGCGTTAGAAAAAATGCTGTACCAAGACACATTGGACACCAGTGCTTGTGCAATGCTGCTGCCCACGTCTATTGCCAGAGAATATCAGTTTCCGGTAGGAAAATACCATGAGGACGAGTTTACTACATATAAATACTATTCATCGGTAAGGCGTGTAAGCGTTACGACACGAAAACAGTACTTCTATCTGCAAAGAGAAGGCAGCATTATGCATGTTTTTGGTCAGGGCTCTTTAGACGAGTTAGATGCTGCGGATAATCTCGTGACATTTTGTGAAAAACATTATCCACAGTTGATCGCTGCTGCGAAATCTAAAAAGTTCAGTGACTACTGCCAGGTTTTATTAAGCAATAAAGATATAAAAACGACGTACCCGGAAGCGTATGCCAGAATTTGTGATTATTTGGATAACGTAAAATTTGAAATTGTGCGAGATAAGAAATGCAGAGCTAAAAACAGAATAGCGGCATTGCTCTGTATTATAAATAAAAACCTGTTAATTGCGGCAAAAAAATTTGCAGAGGCAGGGACTGCGCCATGAGCATCTATTTAATTGAAATTTCTCTTGTGTTTTTACTGTGGCAGCTAAGAAAATATAATGTGAAAAGCATAAAAAAAACAACAGATGGGGAAGTTTTCTATCTCTGCTGCTGCTTTTTTATGTTTGGAATGACAATGGCGCTTAGAAAGTACACAGTCGGAACCGATACGGCAACATATTATAGGATGTATCAAAACATTGCGCGGTCATCGTCTCTGACACAGGCTCTAAAGGTATCAAAAATTCCAAGCGCAATCGTATATGTTGGAATGCACTACTTCATTACGAGGGTTATTTATTTTCCGCAGCTTGGCATATTTGTGAATTCTCTTGTAATTGCGGTGGGATTCTTAGCGTTTATAAAAAGAAAATCGAAGGATTACTTTTTGTCGTGTGTTTTATTTATAGGCTTGACCTTGTTCTATGAAAGCATGAATGGAACACGACAATTCATGGCAATTTCGTTGGCAATTAATGCTTTTGCAATCCTTGAAAAAGATAGAAAAAACTATAAGGGCTGGCTGCTCTTTATTCTGGCTGTAGGGATACACAATACAATTATTGTATTCGCGCTTTCTTATTTGGGAGTGGAGATAGCGAAATGCTGTAAAAGCATCTGGAAAATCCACCTTGTTTCAACACTTTTATCAGTGTGTGGGGCGATACTCTTTACAACGGGCGTCCAGATTATTGTAAAAATTTTTCCCTATTACGAAATGTATGTAAATGGAGAAAATCCTGCGCAGATGTTTGCATCCGACGGAAAAGGCAGGATTATCATTCTGTATTTAATCTTGTTTATAGTATTGACTGCTGTAAGTCTGCTTGTCCAAAAAGATACAAAACTGGGCGGAATGGAAACATACCATTTTGGATGCACCTTTTGTTTGGTGATAGGTATGATTTTTTCAAAAAATATCTTGATGAACCGGATTCTCTGGCCATTTTTAGCATTGATTGTGGTTTACTTGCCTGATTTGTTGAAACAATGCTCGAAGATAAGAAATCAGAGACTTTTATATGGAATTCTATATCTACCGTTAGTGTATAGTATGATTCACCTTATTGAGGATAAGAGCGGAATTGTTCCGTATATTCTGTTTTGGCAGAAATGAAGAAGAGTATAAAAGCACATTATGGACGGACTGCAGCGTATAAAAGTTGTGGTGGAGAGGAGAATGCAAAATGGCGAAAGAACAGTTGGACAGCATCGAAATAAAGATTGAATTGTGTAGGATGCTAAAGGAACTGGATGAATATCTGGGAGAACACGGAATTCAGTATTCTATTATGAGCGGAACCTTGCTGGGCGCTGTAAGGCACGGCGGATTTATTCCGTGGGATGATGATATTGATATTGCTGTTTTACGAAAGGATTATGATCGTCTGATTGAAATCTTGCGGAAAAATAAACGAATTGGTGAGGAACTGGAGATATCTGGTTATGAAGTCGATAAGACCGACATGCCATTTTTAAAAGTCTACAATAAGTCGATTGCAGTAAAAGATAACCTCGCAAATGATCCATCCGAATTATGGATTGATATTTTTCCATTTGATAATGTGCCGGATCGCGGAACGCGGTCATATTGTCAGCGTGTTAGATTGATGCAAAAGCTATACCAGAAAAATTTGGAAGCGAATGGCTTTTATGCATTGGAGGCAACCAGAAAAAAAGGAATTTATAATTACCTGAACAAGATCGTGGTCTGGATCGCTGGAAAATTCAATAAAGAAAAACTGGTTGAACGGTATGTCGGTTTTTGTAAAAAATATAAGAACCAAGAATGTCGCTATATTCAAGATTTGACGTGGGGGACAAAGGCAGTTCCACGTGCACTGTTTGATGAAATTGTTGATTACCAATTTAACGACATTACAGTAAAAGGCTTCAAAGACTATGATACCTATCTCAAACGTGTTTACGGAGACTACATGCAGCTCCCGCCGGAAGACCAACGGGTAAGCCATGGCATCAAAGCATGGAGAGTAACGGAAAATGAAAAATAAGGCAACCCTGCTGAACATGATTTCGGGAATGGTTCTGCAGTTTTTTACGCTTGTAAGCGGTTTTATTCTGCCTAAAATCATTCTTACCTGCTTTGGCTCGGAAGTGAACGGGCTGGTATCGTCGCTCAACCAGTTTTTAAGCTACATAACGCTGGTTGAGGGCGGAATAACCGGCGTTATCATCGCAAACCTGTATAAACCCATTGTAGAGCAGGACAATAATAAAATTTCATCAGTTCTTGTAACGGCAGATCGCTTTTATAAAAAGATCGGCGCCCTTTTCATCGGCTATTCGGTTGTACTGTCTATTGTATATCCGCTGTATTTCAAAACCGAGTTCAAATTTGCGTATGTATGTTCGCTGACATTGATCCTTTCGCTCACATTGCTGATCCAGTACATGTATTCGCTGACGCTGCGAACGCTCCTGAATGCGGATAAAAAGGGCTATGTGGTAAATTTCACGCAGACGCTCATCGTGATTTTCAATGTCCTTTTTGCATTAATCTCGGTTTTTATTTACCCCAGTATTCATGTCTTAAAGCTGATAAGCGGTTCGCTCTTTCTTTTGCAGCCGCTCATATTCAACCGGTATGTAAAAAAGAACTATACAATCGACTGGAAGGTTGAGCCGGATAATTCCCTTATAAAATCCAGATGGAATGGGTTTGCAATCAATCTGGCGGCATTCATTCATAACAGCACGGACGTTACTGTCCTTACATTTCTGGCAAACCTGAAGACCGTTTCAATCTACAGCGTTTACAGTCTTGTCAGCAGTGGGATCAAGCAAGTGATCGATGCGTGTCTGTCCGGGATTGCACACACGGTGGGACAGGCCTATGCAAAGAAAAACTGGAAAGAACTGAACCAAAAGCTGGACATATATGAATATATAGTTTTTGTTCTGGTGTTCTTCTTGTTTACCGTAACAGCTTTGCTCATCACACCGTTTGTGCGGCTCTATACCAGAGGCATTGTCGATACAGAGTACAACCAGCCGTTGTTTGGATTTTTACTGGTTTTGTCAGAAGCGTTGTACCTGGTCAAGCTGCCGCACCTGAACCTGGCCTATTCAGCTAACAAGTTCAAGGAAATTACTGTACCTGCTTACATTGAAGCTACGCTGAATATTGTGATTTCGGTAGCGCTGGTAAAAAAGCTTGGTTTGATTGGCGTAACCATTGGCACAATTGTTGGCATGACCTATCGGATGGTATTTCATGTGTACTATACAAGCAAAATCGTTCCGGGACGGGTGCAGCGCATTTTCTACCGGAAGCTGTTTCTGTTTGCTGTCGGCGCAGGAGCGGGCTTTGCCCTCTGCTATAAGCTGCTTCCCCTCCAGAACGTGACGGTTGGAAGCTGGATCGTCCATGCCATTTTTTACTGCGTTGTGATCGGGAGCATTTTGCTTGCAATCAGTGTCCTGTTTTTTCAGAACGAAATGAAATTCTTCGCGAAATATATAAAGAGGTAAGAGGAGCGTATGATGAATATAGCAGTGATTTTTGCCGGTGGTGTCGGCAGCCGGATGCACAGCAAGGAGCGACCCAAGCAATTTCTGGAAATGTACAACAAGCCGTGCAACAGGTAAAAAAGTAAAGACAACATAGAAGAGTGAATCGTACAAAGCTAATTAGCGTTGATGGTGTAGCAGTTCCGGTTCCGGATAATGCAGAAGATATTTTAAAATGTATTTATAACGAAGATTGGAGAATTCCAAATCCAAATTGGAAATCAAATAGCGGCAAATGTAGCAAACTTTTGCCAAATGAGTATGGATATCAAAGTAAGTGAGGAATTGAGTTATGAAAAATATTGCTATTTTAACTGCTGGAGGAACGGGAACAAGAACACATCAAGACCTGCCCAAACAATTTTTAACTGTTGAAAATAAACCGATTCTTATATATACATTAGAAGCATTCCAGCAGCATCCCAGTATTGATGAAATTTATGTTGCGTGCCTTGAAGGATGGAGTGCAGTCCTTGATGCATATGCAAGACAGTTTAATATTACAAAACTTAAGAAAATTGTTACGGGAGGTTCCACTGGTCAGGAATCAATCTATAATGGCTTAAAAGCAATTAAGGAGGATCATGAATCGACAAGTGATATTGTTGTTATGATTCATGATGGTAATAGGCCGATGCTTCCGCAAGATGTGATTACAGATAATCTTGTAAAGCAAAAAAAATATGGCTCTGCGGTTACCGTGATTCCTACTACAGAAGTAGTTTTCGTTTCAAAAGATGGTATAGAATCGAACGAAGCTCTAAACAGAGATGAACTGTGGCGAACTCAAACACCGCATTCGTACGCATTTGATGAACTGTGGAAGGTTCACAACCAAGCAATTAAAGATGGAGTAACCAATATGGCTGCCTCATGTTCATTGATGCAGAAATATGGTTATATGACTTATTTTTCAAAAGGATCAGAAAAAAATATTAAGATTACTACAGTAGAAGATATAGAGATTTTTAAAGCTTTATTAAATGCAAAGAATGATGAGTGGATAAAAAAGTGAGGTAAATGATGAGGTTATTAGAGTCTGCACTTTACAAAGCAGATCTGCTGAGAGCAGTTGGAAATTCTGATTTAACTAAACTTGATGGCAAAAATATATTTATCACTGGTGGCTTAGGATTAATAGGTTCTGCAATAGTAGATGTGCTTGTTACATATAATAAAATCGACAAGGTATACGTTGGAGCAAGAAGTGAAAAAGAATTTCAGGTCAGATTTGGTGGATGTCATAAGGTTGAGTATGTTTACTATGATGCCTTAAAAAAAATAAATCTTGACATAAAACCAGACTATATCATTTCTGGAGCTGGATTGGCTTCTCCAGAGTTATATACAGAAAAACCTGTGGAAACTATTTTGTCGAATTTTGATGGTGTGCATGCACTATTGGATTATTCTAAGAATAATAGGATCCAAAGACTACTTTATATTTCTTCGAGCGAAGTTTATGGAAACAAAAAGACGGAAGAGTCATTTACGGAAGGCGATTATGGCGAAGTAGACATTGATAATATTCGGTCTTCATATACTATTGCTAAAAGAGCTTCTGAGATGCTGTGCAAATCTTATGCATCGGAATTTGGAGTTGATTGCGTTATTGTACGACCAGGACATATTTATGGACCGTCTGCAAAAAAAGTAGATAAGCGTATCTCTTCTGATTTTGCATTTAGAGCAGCAACTGGAGAGCAACTTGTTATGAAAAGCTCTGGATTACAAAAAAGGTCATATTGCTATTCGGTGGATTGTGCTGTTCAAATACTTACAGCATTATTAAAAGGGAAAAAAGGACAGGCATACAACATAGGTCATGATGAAATTACAACGATAAGACAGATGGCAAAAATATATGCTGAAGCAGGTAATGTGAAATTGATTATTGCCGATCCAACAGAGAATGAATTGAAAGCATTTAATCCAATGAGCAATTCGTCGTTGAACAATAATAAAATTAAGCAATTGGGGTATAGAAATAGTTTCACTGTTGAAGAGGGGCTTAAACATACAGTTTGTATATTAAAGGAACTAATGGGATAATTTACGAAAATATGTGATTCCAGATTGTAGGGGTAAGTTGTAAAAAAATTGCATTGACAAAGAGTAGGGAGAGAACATAATCTTGAGAGCAGAGCAGAGCAGAGCAGAGCAGAGCAGAGCAGAGCAGAGCAGAGCAGAGC
>ERZ827168.2548-NODE-2548-length-20846-cov-5.358184_pt1 | contig 20846 bp, 16 predicted proteins | sample MGYA00519868_ERZ827168 | MGnify/ENA primary metagenome ERZ827168 (study PRJEB31778, sample SAMEA3449271) | human gut metagenome | biome: human gut; feature: human-associated habitat; material: faeces | place: United Kingdom | collected 2010/2012 ...
GAATTAAAAGATTAAAAGACTTAGAAAAAATGCAAGAAGATGGTACATTTGATGTGTTACCTAAAAAAGAAGTAATTCTTTTAAAGAAAGAAATGGAAAAATTAGAAAAAAATCTTGGTGGAATTAAAGATATGGAAGAAATGCCAGGAGTTATATTCTTAATAGATCCTAAAAAAGAAAGAATAGCTATATTAGAAGCTAAAAAATTAAATATACCTGTAGTTGGTGTTGTTGATACAAACTGTAATCCAGAAGATTTAGATTACCCAATACCAGGAAATGATGATGCAATTCGTGCTGTAAAATTAATTACAGATGTAATGGCAAATGCAGTTATAGAAGGTAAACAAGGAGAAAGCTTTGAACCAGAAATGACTGAAGAAGTATCAGAAGAAGCTACAAGTATTGAAGAAGTTGTAGAAAATGCTGAAAGTGAAGAAAACACAGAAAGCAAATAAATAAAAAAATAAAGAGTAGAGTTATTTTATTCTGCTCTTTAAAATTAATAAAGGAGGATTTTAAATGGTAACAGCTGCGTTAGTAAAAGAATTAAGAGAAAAAACAGGTGCAGGAATGATGGACTGCAAAAAAGCTTTAACAGAAACAGATGGAGACTTAGAAAAAGCTGCAGAGTTTTTAAGAGAAAAAGGAATAGCTAAAGCTGCAAAAAAATCTGACAGAATAGCTGCTGAAGGTATAGTAGAAGCTTATATATCAGAAGATGGTAAAAAAGGAGCAATAGTAGAAGTAAACTCAGAAACAGACTTTGTTGCTAAAAATGAAGAATTTAAAACATTTGTTATGGATGTTGCTAAACAAATAGTAGAAAAAAATCCAAAAGATGTTGAAGAATTATTAGCACAAGAATCAATATCAGAAGCTGGAAAAACAGTTAAAGAAGTATTAGTAGGAAAAATAGCTACTATTGGAGAAAACATGAATATAAGAAGATTTGCTAGATTCGAATCAGAAGGTTTAGTAGAAAAATATATCCATGGAGATGGAAAAATAGCTGTTTTAGTTAATATGAAATCAGGAGATAAAGAAGTTGCAAAAGATATTTGTATGCAAATAGCTGCAGCAAGACCTGAATATCTAAATGAACAATCAGTACCTTCCGAAAGAGTTGAAAAAGAAAAAGAAATATTAAAAGCACAAACAATGAATGAAGGTAAACCAGAAGCAATAGCAGAAAAAATAGTACAAGGAAGAATTAATAAATTCTATTCAGAAATTTGTTTAGTTGATCAAGAATTTGTTAAAGATCCAAATATGAAAATTTCTCAATTATTAAAAGAAAAAAATGCTGAAATAGTAGAATTTGCAAGATTTGAAAAAGGTGAAGGAATAGAGAAAAAAGAAGAAAACTTTGCTGAAGAAGTTATGAATCAATTAAAATAGATTGGAAAAAATTTACAAAATAGTTGATTTTTTAAAAACATTAGAGTATAATAAATTAAGAAATAATTTTGGTAAATTTATTCATAAGAAAACAAAAAAGACTAGAGCTGCGACTCTAGTCTTTTACTATGTACTTAAAACATTTTAAGAATAAAATATATAATTATAAGTACTAGTAATTTTAGTAATTTATTCATAAGTATTCACCTCCTTTAAAAGGCGATAATTACATTATACTATTGATAAATAAAGCGTACAAGAAAAAGAACTAGACAGAATTCGACACATTAATATTTATAATTTTATAAAATATATTGACATATGCACAATTATGCATATATAATATAAACAGAAAATATAATAAAAAATAAGGGAGGCTTACAATGGAAGAAAATCAATATGCATGTTCAGAAAATTGTCCACATTATAATAAAATAAAAGAAGCAAAACAAAAAGAACCAACAAGAGAAGATATATTAAAATTATCTAATATGTTTAAACTTTTTGCAGATGATACAAGATTAAGAATTATTTGTATTTTAATAAAAGAAGAATTATGTGTTTGTGATTTGTGTGAGGCTTTAAACCTAAATCAATCAACTGTATCACATCAATTACAATTATTAAGAAATAGTAATTTGGTAAAATACAGAAGAGATGGAAAACAGATTTTTTATAGTTTACAAGATGAACATGTTGAAAAAATAATTAGTCAGGCATTAGAACATATTTTAGAGGAGGGTACAAAAAATGTGTAATCATATTGAAGAACATAATCATGAACATGAGGGATGTCATGGACATTGCCATGAAAATGAACATGAAAACAGTAAGTTAGGGATAATTCTATATGTATTGTCAATTATATTGTTTGCAATAGGATATATACCAGCATTTGAACAATATAAAATGTTTATATATTTAGGTGCTGTATTATTAAGTGGTTATGATTTGATTTTTGAAGGATTAAAAAATATTTTAAAATTAAATTTCGAAGAAGATACATTAATGACAATAGCTGTTATTGCGGCATTTGCACTTGGAGAATATCCAGAAAGTGTATTAGTTATATTACTATTTAAATTAGGAGAATTTTTAGAAGACAAAGCTAGAGATAAATCAAATGATAATATTGAACAAATTGCAAAAATTAAATCAGAAAACGCTAATTTGCTTAATAAAAATACAATAGAAGTTGTTGATGTAAAAGAATTAAAATTAGGAGATAGAATTTTAATAAAAGCAGGAGAAAAGGTTCCAGTAGATTCTAAAATAATTAAAGGAGAATCTACATTAGATACTTCTAGTATAACAGGAGAGAGTAAACCACAAGAAGTTTCAAGTGGTATGGAAATATTATCAGGAAGTATTAATATGTCAGGAAGTTTAGAGTGTGAAGTAATAAGAACATTTGAAAATTCTACTGCATCTCAAATAGTTGACTTAGTTCATGTTGCAATGGGAAATAAAGGAAAAACAGAAAAATTTATTACTAAATTTTCTAAAATATATACACCAACAGTTATTATATTAGCAGTTCTAATTGCGGTAGTAGTTCCTTTGATTTTTAAACAAAGTTTTAGTGAATGGATTAAAAGAAGTTTAATATTCTTAGTTGCATCTTGTCCATGTAGTTTAGTAATATCTGTTCCTTTGGCATTTTTCTCTTGCTTAGGAGCTATATCTAAAAAAGGAATGATTATAAAAGGAACAAAACATATTGAAAATTTATCAAAAACAACAGCTGTATGTTTTGATAAAACAGGAACATTAACTACAGGAAAAATGGAAATAAATGAAGTTAAAAGTCTAGGAGAACTTGATAAAAATACTATATTAGAGTATGTATATAATCTAGAAAAATCTTCAAATCATCCAATATCAACAGCAATTATTAACATGTCTAAAGATTTAAAAAATAAAGAAGTTGATAAGAATAAAGAAATTGCAGGTCATGGAATGTATGGAATTATAGACAATAAAGAAGTTTTATTTGGAAATAAAAAATTGTTAGATATGTATGATGTAAAATATACTAATTTAGAAGATGGAGCAATTTATTTAGCAATAGATAAAAAATTAGAAGGATATATTACTTTAAAAGAAGAATTAAGAAATAAAGATATAGTAGAAGAATTTAAAAAAGTAAATATAAAAAGATTAGTAATGTTAACAGGAGATAGCAAGAAACAAGCTAATAAAGTAGGAAAAGACTTAAATATTTCAGAAGTATATGCAGAATTATTACCACAAAACAAATTAGACAAAGTAGAAGAACTAAAAAAACAAAATGAAAAAGTAACATTTATAGGTGATGGAATTAATGATAGTCCAGTATTAGCTTCTGCAAATTTTGGTATAGCAATGGGAGAAGGAACAGAGATTGCAAGTAGTACAGCTGATGGAATATTGTTATCAAATAATATTGCTACATTACCAGAAATAATTAAAATATCAAGAAAAAGTATGAGAATAGTAAAAGCAAATATTATTTTCTCTATAGTAGTAAAATTAATAGTTCTAGGATTAGGAGTTCTAGGTTATGCACCAATATGGCTTGCTGTTCTAGCAGATACAGGAGTAACTTTCCTAACAGTATTAAATTCTATGAGAATATTTAAAAATTAAGATGTTTGAAAAAACATCCAAAAAAAGAGCACTAGTTATTCTAGTGCTTTTTAAATATTTTAACCACTATAAATGTTAATTGTATTTACTTTTGTTATAATAACAAAAAATAAAGAAAAAACTTTGAAAAAAGCCTTTATTTTTTTAGAATTTATGATAAAATGACATAGAAAAAAATATATTATATAAGGAGTGTTTTAGGTGACAGAAGTAAAATATAAAAGAGTGCTTTTAAAATTAAGTGGAGAAGCATTAGCTGGTGATCAAAAAACAGGTGTAAATGCTAAAGTAGTTGGAGAAATATGTGACAAAATTAAAGAAGTAGTAGATTTAGGAGTTCAGGTTTCAATAGTAGTTGGAGGAGGAAATTTCTGGAGAGGAAGAAACGGACATCAAATGGAAAGAACAACAGCAGACTATATGGGAATGCTTGCAACAGCAATGAATGGATTAGCATTACAAGATGCTTTAGAAACAAGAGGAGTATATACTAGAGTTCAAACAGCAATAGAAATGAGAGAAATTGCTGAACCTTATATAAAAAGAAAAGCAATTAAACATTTAGAAAGAGGAAGAGTTGTTATATTTGCATGTGGTACAGGAAATCCATATTTCACAACTGATACTGCAGCGGCATTAAGAGCAGCAGAAACAGAAGCTGATGTAATTTTACTTGGTAAAGCAATAGATGCGGTATATTCAGCAGATCCAAAATTAGATCCAACAGCTGAAAAATATGATGAAATAACATATTTAGATGTGTTAAATAAAGATTTAAAAGTAATGGATTCTACAGCTACTGCACTTTGTAGAGATAATAATATACCATTATTAGTTTTTGGAATAGCAGATCCAGAAAATATAGTTAGAGCTGTAAAAGGCGAAAAAATAGGTACAGTTGTAAAATAATAAAAAGACCAAATTTAGTTAGGAGAGATGAAAAATGGATTATACTAATATAAAAGAAAGAATGGAAAAATCAATAGATGCTTTCGCACAAAAATTATCAGAGGTTAGAGCAGGAAGAGCGAATCCTGCAATATTAAATAAAGTTAAAATAGATTATTATGGAACACCAACACCAATTAATCAAGTTGCTGGAGTATCTGTTCCAGAAGCTAGATTAATAGTTATTCAACCATGGGATGCAAGTGTATTAAAAGAAATAGAAAAAGCAATTTTAGCTTCTGATATAGGAATAAATCCAAATAATGATGGAAAAGTAATAAGACTAGCTTTCCCTGAATTAAATGAAGAAAGAAGAAAAGAATTAGTAAAAGATGTTAAGAAAATGGCAGAAGAAGCAAAAGTAGCAGTAAGAACAATTAGAAGAGACGGAATAGATGAATTTAAAACAAAACAAAAAAATAGCGAAATAACAGAAGATGATTTAAGAAATGCAGAAACAGAAATACAAAAAATAACAGATAAAGAAATAGAAGAAATTGATAAGATTTTAGCAGATAAAGAAACAGAAATAATGTCAGTATAGAGGAGAATAAAATGGAATTTAATAAAGACAACATGCCAAAGCATATAGCTATAATATTAGATGGAAACAGAAGGTGGGCAAAAGCACAAAATAAACCTGCAAGTTATGGGCATAAAGAAGGTGCTAAAACATTAGAAAAAATAGTAAGATATGCCAATAAAATAGGACTTGAATATATAACAGTATATGCTTTTTCTACAGAAAACTGGAAAAGAACAGCTGATGAAGTTGGAGCTTTAATGATGTTGTTGCAAAATTATCTAGATGATTATTCTAAAAGAGCTGATACAGAAAATATAAAAGTAAAAGTATTGGGCGATATTACTGCATTATCAGAAGGAATGCAAGAAAGTATAAAAAAATGCATGGAAAGGACCAAAAATAATACAGGAGTAACTTTTAATATTGCATTAAACTATGGTGGAAGAGATGAAATTGTAAAAGCAGTAAAAAACATAGCAAAAGATGTACAAGAGCAAAAAGTAAAAATTGAAGATATAAATGAAGAAATGATTTCAAATAATTTATATACAAAAGGTCAACCAGATCCAGATTTATTAATTAGAACAAGTGGAGAAATGAGATTAAGTAATTTTTTACCATGGCAATTAGTTTATTCAGAATTCCTATTTATAGATAAAAATTGGCCAGATTTTGAAGAAAAAGATTTAGATAATGCAATAATAGAGTATCAAAAAAGAACAAGAAAATTTGGTGCAAATTAAATCTATAAGATTATAGTAAAGTATAAGATAAAGAGAAAGGAAAAATAATATGGATATAAAAAGATTGACATCAGCATTATTAGGATTTCCATTAGTTGTTTTGGTTTTAATAATTGGAAACAAATATGTTGTTGATATAGCACTTAGCATAATAGCAATGATTGGAATGAATGAATACTTAAATGCAGTATCTAAAAAGTCAAATCCAGTAAGATGGCTAGGATATTTAAGTTGTTTAAGTATATGTTTTATACATGTAATTCCAGTTGAATATTTAAATATAGTTGCCACTTTAGCTATTCCAGCAATATTCTTAGTATTATTTATTCAATTAATAGCAACAAATATGAAAACAAATTTTAAGGATATATCGTATACTTTTTTTGGGATTTCATATGTAGTGTTTTTTATGATGTTTATAGCATTTATTAACGGAATGAAAGATGGAAAAATATTAATCTGGTATGCAATATGTGCAGCTTGGGTTACTGATATTTTTGCATATTTAGTAGGCAAAAACTTTGGAAAACATAAATTTAGTGAAGTGAGTCCTAAAAAATCAATAGAAGGTTGCATAGGAGGAACAATAGGAGCAGTAGTTGTTATATTAATATATACATATGTTGTTAATACATATTTAAATATGAGTTATTCATATACTTATATTGCAGCAATTAGTGTAGTATTAAGCTTAATAGGACAAATAGGAGACTTTGCAGCATCAAGCATAAAAAGATATGTAGATATAAAAGATTATAGTAATTTAATTCCAGGACATGGTGGAATATTAGATAGAATAGATAGTTTATTATTTATAGCTCCATTTGCATATGTATTTTTTACAATGATATAGAGTTTAAATAAATAGGAGGAAATTTTCTTGATTGGAATTTTAATATCTGCAATAAAGATAATATTTTTACTTGGATTTTTAATATTTATTCATGAAGGAGGACATTTTTTAGTTGCAAAACTTTGTAAGGTAAAAGTAAATGAATTTGCAATTGGATTTGGTCCAACAATATGGAAAAAACAAGGAAATGAAACAAAATATGCACTTAGGCTTATTCCTCTTGGGGGATTTGTAAGTATGGAAGGAGAAGTAGAATCTTCTGAACAAGAAGGTTCTTTTTCTAAAGCAAGTATTCCAAGAAGAATTGCAATAGTTGCAGCAGGTGCACTTGTAAATATTGTATTTGGATTAATGGTATATTTTATGTTAATGTCATCAACAGGAAATTATATTACAAATGTAATTGATTCAACAGTAGACAATTATGTAGCACAACAGGTAGGAATTAAACAAGGAGATACAATTGTTGAATTTAACGGAAACAAAGTAAAAAATAAATATGATTTAAACAAATTAATGAATAACAATAATGGAGAAGAAATAAAATTAAAGATTAATAGAAACGATCAAATTGTTGAATATACTGTGAAACCTACAAAACAAGATATAAAATCAACAGGTATATATTTAAAAAAAGATAGTAAAATTATTGCTGTGGAACCAAATAGTAGTGCAGAAAAAGCTGGTCTTAAAGCAAATGATAAAATAATAAAAATAAATGGAGAAAATACCAATAATGATCCATATAAAGTGTTAGAATTAATAAATTCTAACACCGAAAATTTAAATTTAGAAATAGAACGTGATAAAGAAACATTAAATATTGATTTAACACCTGATAATACTTCTAAATATTATTTAGGTGTAACATTTAAACAAGCTGAAAATACATTTTTAAATCATATTTATTATGGATTAATAGAAACAAAAACTTTTGGATTTTCTATATTAGAAAATTTAAAACAACTATTTTCTGGAAATGTTAGTGTTGATCAAATGATGGGACCTGTTGGAATATCAGAGGCAGTAGCAGAAACTAATGGATTTAGTGAATTTATATATTTACTAGCATTAATTTCATTATCATTAGGAGTTACAAATCTTTTACCAATTCCTGCATTAGATGGAGGAAAGATTGTTATTCTTTTAATAGAAGCTATAAGAAGAAAACCATTAAAAGAAGGAACAGAAATGAAAATACAGTTAATTGGTTTTTCAATATTAATAGCTCTGACAATATATATAACATATAATGATATATTAAGAATATTTTAAATATAAAAATATGTAGATTAATTCTACATATTTTTTTGTATATTTCTTTCAAAAAAATACAAAATATGATAGAATACGATAAGCAGAAAGGAGATACTTTATGGCAGAAAGTAAATTTATTAAAGAAGTATTTAGCGATTATAAAACAACGGCTAATATAAAAGATGCAAAAATATTAAAATTAGCACTAATAAAAAAGACAAACATGTTAGCTATGAAAATACAGTCAAATGAATATATAGAAGTTAAAGAAATATGGTATTTTGAAAATTTTTTAATGAAAAGATTTCAAATTGAAAATACCGAACTTATAATAGAATATACAGAAAATGTAAAAATTAATTCCATAGAAGAAGAATGGAAAAATATTATTTGCTATATGGCACATAAGTATCCTCTTATGAAGCCATTATTATTAATGAAAAGTGATATTAGTGTAAAAGATAATGTTATAGATGTAAAAATGCATATAAAAGGTGCTGAATTTTTAAAAGCTAAAAAAACAGATAAAGAGTTAGAAAAAATAATAAAAAATCTATTTGGAATAGATTATAAAATAGAACTTAGAGAATGTATTAATGAAAATGAAGTTTTAGAATATCAAAAAAGAGCCCATGAAGAAGAAGAAAAATTAGTACATAATACTATGGAAAATTTGGCAAAACAAGAAGAAAAAATGATAGAAGAAAATGTTCCACATTATGAAAGTTCAGAAGAATTTATAAATGCAGAAGAAAATGGTTTAACACTTAATACAGACGAAGTTACATATATTATGGGAAAACCATCTAGAGCAAAAGAAAAAAATATAAAAATTAAAGATTTAACGGCAAATGATGGAAGAGTTACATTAATTGGTAGAATTGTAACATGTGAAGCTAAAATAACAAAATCAGGAAAAGCTTTAATAGTTTTTGATCTTTATGATGGAACAGGAATGTTAACATGTAAATCTTTTTCTACACCAGAGGAGTCAGGAGATATTGTAGAAAAAATTAAAAATGCAAAAGCAATTAAAGTTACAGGAAAAGCTGGATTAGATACATACGAAGGAGATATAACTGTAATAACAAATCAAATAGTAGAAGTTGATATAGAAGTACCAGAACTTCCAGAAGAAGATGAAGATACCCCATTAATATTAGGAAGAAATATTAATATTAAAGCACCATTAGTAAAAGTTGCAGATTTAGGAGCAGATGATGGAACTGTGTCTTTAAAAGGTGAAGTAATATTTATGGAAGACAGAGAATTAAAATCTGGAAAAACATTGCTTAGCTTTGATTTATATGATGGTTCTAGTACAATGACTTGTAAAGCATTCTTAGACAAAAATAATAGTAAAAAAATAATTGGAAGAATAAAAAAAGCAAAAGGAATAACAATAGAAGGAAATGCACAAATGGATCAATTTTCTGGAGAATTGACTGTAATGGCAAATACAATAATTGAATCAGAAGGAATAAAAAAGGTAGTAAGACAAGATAATGCAGAAGTAAAAAGAGTAGAATTACACATGCATACAAAAATGAGCCAAATGGATGCAATGACATCTGCTACCGATTTAATAAAAAGAGCAATGAGTTGGGGAATGAAATCAATTGCTATAACAGACCATGGTGTTGTACAAGCATTCCCAGAAGCACATAAATTACTTGGAGTTAATAATCCAGATATGAAAGTAATATATGGTGTAGAAGCTTATTTGGCACCAGATGCAAAACAATGTGTAACAAATGTAAAAGACCAAGATATAGATACAACATATTGTGTACTCGATTTAGAAACAACAGGTTTTTCTGCTGTAACAGAAAAAATAACAGAAGTAGGAATAATGAAGGTAAAAAATGGAGAAGTAATAGATGAATTTAGCTGTTTTGTAAATCCAGAAAAACCTATTCCACAAAGAGTTGTAGAAGTTACAAATATAACTGATGAAATGGTAAAAGATGCAGAAACAATAGATAAAGTATTTCCTAAAGTTTTAGAATTTATAAAAGGAAGTGTGCTTGTTGCACATAATGCGGATTTTGATGTTGGATTTTTAAAGCAAAATGCTAAAAATTTGGGATACGACTTTGATTTTACATATGTTGATACATTAGGATTAGCTAAAAAATTATTCCCAGATTATAAAAAATATAAATTAGGAAAAATTGCAGAAAATTTAGGAATAAAAGTATTAGTTGCACACAGAGCTTTAGATGATGTTGATACAACAGTAAAAGTATTTAATGTTATGATGAATATGCTTAAAGAGCGTGGTGCAAAAAAAGTAGAAGATATAGATACATATAGTGAAAATGAAGAAGCAAAAAAGGAAGAATATAAAAAATTAAAAACATATCATGCAATAATACTTGCTAAAAATTATGTAGGTTTAAAGAATTTATATAAATTAGTATCATACTCACATTTGGATTATTTTTATAGAAAACCAAGAATATTAAAAAGTTTATATAAAAAATATTCAGAAGGGCTAATATTAGGAAGTGCTTGTGAGGCTGGTGAATTATATCAAGCAATAGAATTAGGAAGACCAGACGAAGAAATTGAAGAAATAGCTAGTGATTATGATTATTTAGAAATTCAGCCAATAGGAAATAATCAATTTTTAATAAGAAATGAAGTTGTACCAAATGAAGAAGCATTAAGAGATATAAATAGAAAAATAGTTAGCTTAGGAGAAAAATTAAATAAACCTGTAGTTGCAACTTGTGATGTTCATTTTATGGATCCACAAGATGAAATATATAGACGTATATTAGAAGCTGGACAGAAATATGATGATGCAGATAATCAAGCACCATTATATTTAAGAACTACAGAAGAAATGTTAGAAGAATTTAAGTATTTAGGAAAAGAAAAGGCGTATGAGGTTGTAGTTACAAATACTAACAAAATAGCAGATATGTGTGATCAAATTAGTCCAATATCTCCAGAAAAATGTCCACCTCATATTCCTGGTTGTGAAGAAGATATTAAAAATATAGCATATAAAAAAGCACATGAGTTATATGGTGATCCATTACCAGAAATTGTTCAAACAAGATTAGATAAAGAGTTAAATTCTATAATTAGTAATGGATATTCAGTTATGTATATAATTGCACAAAAATTGGTTTGGAAATCAAATGAAGATGGCTATATAGTTGGTTCAAGAGGTTCTGTTGGTTCATCATTGGTTGCGTTTATGACAGGTATTACAGAAGTTAACTCATTAAAGCCACACTATAGATGTCCAAATTGTAAGTATTCAGAATTTGATGATTATGGTGTTGGAAACGGATTCGATTTACCAGATAAAGATTGTCCAAAATGCGGACATAAACTTGCAAAAGATGGAATGGATATACCATTTGAAACATTCTTAGGATTTAATGGAGATAAAGAGCCTGATATAGACTTAAACTTCTCAGGAGAATATCAAGCAAAAGCACACAAATATACAGAAGTAATATTTGGAAAGGGAACAACTTTCAAAGCAGGAACAATAGGAACAATAGCAGACAAAACAGCTTATGGATATGTAAAAAAGTATTATGAAGAAAGAAATATACCAATAAATAGAGCAGAAACACAAAGATTAGCAACACGGATGTACAGGAATTAAAAGAACAACAGGACAACATCCTGGTGGGATTATTGTTGTACCAAAAGGAAGAGAAATATATGAATTCTGTCCAGTACAGCATCCGGCAGATGATCCTAATTCTGATATAATTACTACACATTTTGATTATCATTCAATAGATCAAAACTTATTAAAATTAGATATTTTAGGACATGATGATCCAACAGTTATACGCATGCTACAAGATATTACTGGAATTGATCCAACAAAAGTACCATTAGATGATAAAGAAACAATGTCGATTTTTAGTTCAACAAAGGCTCTTCGGCTTAGAACCTGAACAAATACATTCAGAGGTTGGTAGTTTCGGAATACCTGAATTTGGAACAAAATTTGTAAGACGGAATGTTAATAGATACAAAACCAACAACATTTGATGAATTAATACGTATATCAGGATTATCACATGGTACTGACGTATGGCTTGGAAATGCACAAACATTAATAGAACAAGGAATAGTAACATTAAAAGAAGCAATATGTTGTAGGGATGATATTATGGTATATTTAATGCAAAAAGGAGTACCACCAGATAAAGCATTTAAAATAATGGAAACAGTTCGTAAGGGTAAAGCATTAAAAGATCCAGCTAAATGGGAAGAATTCAAAGGTATAATGAAACAATATGATATACCAGATTGGTATATCAAATCATGTGAAAAAATAAAATACATGTTCCCAAAGGCTCATGCTGCCGCATATGTTACAAATGCATTTAGAATTGCATGGTTTAAAGTTCATATTCCACTTGCATATTATGCAGCTTATTATTCAATAAGAGCTAAAGCTTTTGATGCACAATGGATGATATTTGGAAAAGAAAAAGCAAAAAACAAAATGAAAGAAATAGAAATAAAAAATCAAAAGAAAGAAGCAACAAAAGCAGAATTAGATATGTATGATGATTTGGAAATTGTTTTAGAAATGTATGAAAGAGGATTTGAATTTTTACCAGTTGATTTATATGAATCTGACTCAACCAAATTCAAAATTCAAGATAATAAATTAAGACCACCACTAAATAGTATACCAGGATTTGGAACTGTTGCTGCACAAGGAATTGTAGAAGCAAGAAAAGATGGAAAATTTATGTCTATAGATGATTTAAAAATCAGAGCTAAAATTGGAACATCAGGTGCAGATTTGTTAAAAAGTTTTGGTTGTTTAGAAGGTATGAGTCAAAGCAACCAAATGAGTTTATTTGGATAAATGGAGGAAAAATGAATAGTATTGAAGAAATATTTACATTAAAAAATATAATAATATATTTATTTGCAATTAACATTTTTGGCTTTTTTATAATGTGGTTAGATAAACAAAAAGCTAAAAAAGGTGAATGGAGAATAAAAGAAAGAACAATATTTATAGTAACAGCATTAGGCGGAGGATTTGGAACTATTGCAGGTATGTATACATTTAGACATAAAACTCAAAAATTAAACTTTACAATTGGCTTACCTACAATTACAATATTAGAAATAATTGCAGTAATATATTATATATTTACTCATTAAAAATAATAAATAGCATAATTAAAAGCGATAAAACTTTTAATTATGCTATATTTATATTATAGGAAAGTTCTCCGAACTTCCCATAATATAAATATATTGCACAGAAATTTGCTTTGCAAATTTCACGCACGAACAAAGACGCGGACTTCAAAATGTTTTAATAAGTACAAAAGTTATTAATGTTCGCTTTTGTTCTATAATTAAGAAAAATTAATAAAATCTAGTAATAAAATTGTTTCAGAAATTTTTGGAACAATAAATTAATTAATCAAGGTATAAATAAAAGGTACACATAAACAGTTTGATAAAAATTACAATTAAAAAACAATGTTTTGCGAACAAAATTGTTGTGAATAAAATAGTCGAAAAATATGAGTGATTTAAATTATTCACAGACTTATCCACAATATCCACAGGTAAGTGGATAATTTTAAATGATAGAAAAAAATAATATTTGGTAAACATAAAAACAGAAAAATGGGCGATTTGAAATACTTTTGTAATATATAGGTAACTTATTTGAAATTTGATTGAAAACAATACTTAGAATGCTGTAGAAAAATGAAATAAATTGTAAAAAGATGTTAAACAAAAATAAAGTTTATTAATATAATATTAATAAGACAATTTAATGGAGGATAATAATGTTTAACAAATTTCAATATATATTAAAAAGAAAATTAACAAGAACAATGCAAGAAGGAGATATTACATTTGAACAACTAAGCAATCTAGTTAAAGATGGAGCATATTTGTTAGATGTAAGAAGTCCACAAGAATACAAAGAAGGACATATAAAAGGAGCAACTTTGATTCCTCAATATGAATTAAAGTTTAGAAGAAATGAATTACCAAAAGATAAAAATAAAAATATAGTTGTTTATTGTCAAAGTGGAGGGAGAAGTAAAAAAACATGTTCATATTTAAAAAGTATAGGGTACAATAATGTTTATAATCTTTTTGGTGGATTTCAAAATTTATAAATATAAAAAACAGTTTTCTAAATAATATTTAGTTGACTGTTTTATTATTGTAGTAATATTTTAATATATAAGTATTAAATAAAAATGTTATTGTGATTTTAGGGTTTATGTGTTAGAATAATTTGTATAAGAGGAGGTACTATGGACGATAGACAAAAATATATTAGAAATTTTAGTATAATAGCACATATAGATCATGGAAAATCAACATTAGCAGATAGGTTAATAGAAATGACAGGAGTATTATCTAAAAGAGAAATGGAATCACAAGTTTTAGATAATATGGAAATTGAAAAAGAAAGAGGAATAACAATAAAATCTCAAGCTGTTAGAATGAAATATAAAGCTAAAGATGGACATGAATATACATTTAATTTAATAGATACACCAGGGCATGTGGATTTTAATTATGAAGTTTCTAGAAGTTTGGCAGCTTGTGATGGAGCAGTATTAGTTGTAGATTCAACACAAGGAGTAGAAGCTCAAACTATTGCAAATGTTTATTTAGCAATAGACAATGATCTAGAAATTTTACCAGTTATAAATAAAATAGACTTGCCAAATGCAAGACCAGAAGAGGTAAAAAAAGAAATAGAAGATATTATAGGAATACCAGCAGAAGATAGTCCATGTATATCAGCTAAATCAGGACTAAATGTAGAAGAAGTATTAGAAAGAATAGTTACAGACTTACCAGCCCCTAAGGGAGATGAAAAAGCAAAAACAAAATGTTTGATTTTCGACTCATATTATGACAATTATAAAGGAGCAATAGCATATGTAAGAGTTGTAGATGGAAAAGTAAAAGTTGGCGATGAAATAAGACTAATGGCTGCTAAAAAAGTATTTACAGTAACAGAAGTAGGGTATTTTGTTCCTGGATCTTATATGCCAACAGATGAAATAAAGGCAGGAGAAGTTGGATATATTGCTGCAAGTATAAAAAATTTGTCAGACATACATGTTGGAGATACAATTACATTGGAAAATAACCAAGCAGAAAAAGCACTTGCTGGATATAAAAAAGTAACACCAATGGTATATTGTGGATTATATCCAATAGATGGTAGTGAATATGAGAATTTAAAAATAGCATTAGAAAAGTTAAAACTAAATGATGCAGCATTAGAATATGAGCCAGAAACATCAGCAGCATTAGGTTTTGGATTTAGGTGTGGATTTTTAGGATTATTACATTTAGAAATAATTGAAGAAAGACTTGATAGAGAATTTGATTTAGGGTTAATAACAACAGCACCATCTGTTATATATAAAGTTCATAAAACAACTGGAGAAATACTTGATGTATATAATCCAGCAGATTTGCCACCACAAACAGAAATCTCATATATGGAAGAACCAATAGTTACAGCAGACATAATAACACCAAAAGAATATATAGGAAATATAATGGATATTTGTCAAAATCGTAGAGGAATATTTATTGACATGAAATATTTAGATGATAATAGAGTAACACTAATATATGAAATGCCATTAAATGAAATAATATATGACTTTTTTGACAGTTTAAAATCAAGAACAAAAGGATATGCATCATTTGATTATGAATTTAAAGAATATAGAAAATCAAATCTTGTAAAATTAGATATACATGTAAATGGAGAACCAGTTGACGCATTATCATTTATAGTATTTAAAGATAATGCATATGATAGAGGCAAAAAAATGGTAGAAAAACTAAAAGAAGTTATACCAAGACATTTATTTGCAATACCATTACAAGCAGTTGTAGGAGGTACAATAATAGCTAGAGAAACAATATCTGCAATGAGAAAAGATGTACTTGCAAAATGTTATGGTGGAGATATTACAAGAAAGAAAAAATTACTTGAAAAACAAAAAAGAGGAAAAAAGAGAATGAGACAAATAGGAAATGTAGAAATGCCACAAGAAGCCTTTTTATCAGTTCTAAAATTAGATGAAGAATAATTTATAAAAGTAAGGAGAAATTTATGAGAGTAAATAGAGTAGAAAGAAGAGAACATGAAAGAAGAAGCGGTCAAGATAGAAGAAAAATGCCTGACAGAAAAAATTCAAAAATGGAGACAACAGATAGAAGAAAAGAAGAGAAACGTAAAGAAATAAGAAGAGAAGAAGATGCAGAAAAAAGATTTGATGATCAAATAGAAGGAAGAAATTCAGTTTTAGAATTATTAGAAAGTGGAAAAGATGTTAATAAAATATTTGTAACAAGAGGAGAAAAACACGGTTCTATAAATAAAATTCTAGGAATTGCAAAAGAAAGAAAAATAATAGTTGTTGAAAAAGATAAAAAACAAATGGATGAAATGGCGCAAGAGGAAAACTATCAAGGAGTTATTGCAATAGTTCCACCATTTGAATATGTAGAAATATCAGATATCTTAGAAGTTGCAAAAGAAAGAAATGAAGATCCATTTGTAATAGTTTTAGATGGAATAGAAGATCCACATAATTTAGGTTCAATAATAAGAACAGCAGAAACTGCAGGAGTACATGGTGTAATTATTCCAAAGAGAAGAGCAGTGTCAGTAAATAGTACAGTAAATAAAGCATCTGCAGGAGCTGTTGAACATATGAAGATAGCAAGAGTAACAAATATTTCAGATGCAATTGAAGAATTAAAAAAAGCTGGATTATGGGTTTGCGGGACAGCAGTTGATACAAACAAATATTATTATAATCAAGATTTAACAGGAGCTTTAGCAATTGTAATAGGAAATGAAGGAAAAGGAATAGGAGAAAAAGTTAAGAAAAATTGTGATTTCCTTGTAAAAATTCCAATGAAAGGAAAAGTTCAATCTTTAAATGCTTCTGTTTCAACAGGAATAGTAGTATATGAAGCAGTAAAACAAAGGATAAGAAAGGAAAATTAGTATGAGAGGTAAAAAAATAGGAATAATAATTATTATAATATTTTTAATTGTAGCAATTGTTGCTGGTGTTTTTGCATATTTATTTTTAGCAACAGATATTTTTAAAGGAAATAAAAAATTATTCTTTAATTACATATCAGAAACTGTAGAAAATGTAGAAAAAATTGCAGATTCAAAAATTTTAGAAAATTATAAAAATAAAATTAATGACCAAAATTGTGAGACAAACACATCAGTAAATTTTAAATATTCAGAAGGTGGAGAAATTTCAAGTGGATATAATAATCTAAATATTAATATGAAAACTCAAAAAGAAGATAAATATAACTACAAAAATGCTCAAATATTATTTGGCGATAGAAGTATTGTACAGGTAGAAGGTATTCAATCAGAGAATTTGTATGGAATAAGATTTACAAACATTTTCAATCAATTTGTAACATTGAATGAAGGTAAAAATATAAATGGTCTAGATTTAACAGATGATAATTTAGCAATAATGAAAAGTATAATAGAAGATGATAAAGAGTTTTATGATGGAATATTATTTACAGAACAAGATTACCAAGAATTAAAACAAAAATATATGCAAATTATAGTTAGTGCTTTAGCAGATGGAACATTTAGTAAAAAAAGTGATTCATTAATAACAGTTAATTCACAGACATTAAAAACAACAGCATATTCTTGTGAATTAAATAATTTACAAGTTCAAAATTTAGTAATTAAATTATTAAGTGAATTAGAAAATGATGAAATTATTTTGAGTAAAGTTGGTAATTTGATGAATGATACAAAGAAATATGAAAACTATTTTAATAATCTTTTAAGACAAGCAGAAGATACTGAATTTTCAAATTTAAAAGTTACAATATATAAACAAAATAAGAGTATAGTTAGAACATCAATAAATTTAGGAACGGACTCAATTATTATTGAAACATCTAATAGTGATGGAAAAGATATATTAAAAATACAACATGAGACATTAAATAGTGAAAAAGAAATAAATCAACAATTAGTGTTAAATAAACAAACAACAGATGCAAAAGAAACATATACATTGAATTTAGAAATTGTTAATGGAGATGATAAATATTCAGTAGAAGCAACATTGGAAAGTGACTATAAAACAACAGATTTGAATTTAGATTTTTATAAAGGAATTGTAAATATAAATGTTATTGCTAAGAATACAATAACAGATAATGTAGAACAAAAAATGGAATTAGGATCTTCTAATAATGTTGTATTAAACAATTTGAGTTCTGAACTTTTAGGAAAAGTTGTGGATAAAATGAAAACAGCATATACAGATACTTTATTAAAAAGATATAATTTATTAGTAAAAAAATTAAAATCTGAAGATTTAATGTCAGCATTAAAAGGAATTATAAGTGAAGGAAATTTTGATGATGATACATCATCAGATCAACCAGAAACTCCAGCAGATAATCAAGTAACGAAAGAAGAAATAAATAGATTTAATGCCAAATTTGAATTTTATAATGGAACAGATATTCCAGCAGATAGTGTAAAAGATTTAATTCAAATTGCAAGCAATAATCTTGAAAGCGTTGACATAACACCATTACAATCTGAAAGTACATCATCTAGTGAAAAAATAAAAGAAAGTATAAAATTAAACATAAAAAAAGATACACAAAATACAGATTTAGCAAATGCGATTTTAGAAAAAATATCTTCAGAAGAAAAATATAATATAACAATAGGATATAATAAAAGTACAGGAATTATAGAAACGATAACTATTGTACCAAGTAACAAATAATAGTTAAACAAGAGTAGAAAGGAAGGGCAAAATGAACCAAATTTTGGTAACAGAAAAAATATATGTAACACCAGAACTTAAGAGAAAAAAGAAAATGTATAAATTGATGTTCGTTATATCACTATTTTGCATGATATGTTTATCAACAATGTATATTTATGCTGAAGTTGATAGAAATAAAGAATCAGAAGTTTCTAATAACATATTACAAAACATGTTTGCAGATTCTACGATTGTAGATCAAGAAGAAAATGCATTAATAGTAAAAATAACACAAGATGTTTCAACAAATATTCAAGAATTTCAACAACCAATAGAAGAAAAAAGTTCAAGCCAATCAACTCAAGTACAAGCAAAAACATATACTGCTAAAGATGGAAAAACATATAATTATATAGGAAGAGTTGTAATTCCAAAAATAGGAGTAGATTATGCAATACTAGATCATTGGTCAGATGAACTTTTAAAAGTCTCAATTTGTAAATTTCACGGAGCTAATCCTAATGAAGTTGGAAATTTATGCTTAGTAGGACATAACTGGAGAAACAAAAGATTTTTTAGTAAAGTTCCTACTCTTGAAGTTGGTGATATAGTACAAATAACAGGTTTAAATGAAAAAACAATAGATTATGAAGTATATGATATTCATACAGTAGCTCCAAGCAATACTGAAGATACAACTCAAAAAACAAATGGAAGAAGAGAAGTTACATTAATAACATGTACAGATGATAGTCAACAAAGAGTTATAGTAAAATGTAAAGAAAAAAGATAAACAAAAATCTTTATTAATCATATTATATGATTAATAGAGATTTTTTTATTTGTTATGAAAGGAAGGGGATTTTTTTGGCAAAAATTTTAGTGTATAATCAAGATACTAATAGAATGGAGACATATTATAGAGGCGAGAACGAATCTATGCCATATAATACCAATGGAACATTAAAGGTAAGGGAATTTAGAGGTTCTAGTAAAAGTAATATTTTATGGACTGATAAAAGAACAATGCAGGCTTGGAATAGTCAAAGATATATATATGGTGCTCCTATATATGTTGGATTTGCATTTAAACGCCCATATGAGGGAGGACATCGGAAATCAGAGTCAACATTATGCTGGAACAGCATTTGATGTTGGGCAAACATTAACTAATATACAAAGAACAGTATTAAGAAACAGTGCTAGAAATTCTGGTGTGTGGACATATATTGAACCAGAATCTTTGTCACCAACATGGGTACATTTTGATAGAAGATTTGGAACAGCGGCATGTACTTCAGGAGGATTTCCTTTAATTAAACAAAATTCAAGAGGAAATTATGTTTGTGTTGCGCAAGATGATTTAAATACATTAGGATATACTACGGGTGGATTAGATGGTGTTTTTGGAGGACAAACGCAAAATGCAGTAAGAAGATATCAGGCATCAAGAGAGTTAAGTGTTGATGGAATAATTGGCTGTAACACATGGAAGTCTTTACAAGAAAATGTAGTAGGCACAGGGGCTACAAGTACTACTATAAATTAAAATAAAAAAAATTAAAAAATTTTTAAAAATGTATTGACAATTTATATAAAACATAGTATACTAGTCAATGTCGAAAGACATGGTCGCTTAGCTCAGCTGGGAGAGCATCTGCCTTACAAGCAGAGGGTCATAGGTTCGA
>ERZ827168.2549-NODE-2549-length-20845-cov-6.360269_pt1 | contig 20845 bp, 41 predicted proteins | sample MGYA00519868_ERZ827168 | MGnify/ENA primary metagenome ERZ827168 (study PRJEB31778, sample SAMEA3449271) | human gut metagenome | biome: human gut; feature: human-associated habitat; material: faeces | place: United Kingdom | collected 2010/2012 ...
CGCGAGCTGGGTTCAGAACGTCGTGAGACAGTTCGGTCCTTATCTGTCGCAGGCGCAGGATATTTGAGGGGAGTTGACCTTAGTACGAGAGGACCAGGTTGAACTTACCAATGGTGCACCAGTTGTCATACCAATGGCATAGCTGGGTAGCTAAGTAGGGAAGGGATAAACGCTGAAAGCATCTAAGTGTGAAGCCCACCCCAAGATAAGATATCCCATATCGAAAGATAGTAAGATTCCATAGAGACTATATGGTTGATAGGTTGGAGGTGTAAGTGCAGTAATGCATTAAGCTGACCAATACTAATAAATCGAGGGCTTAATCACAAAAGTGGATTGGAAAGGTTTATAAAAATTCATCTATGTATTTTTGAGTGTGCTATATATTTTAATAGTTACATTAATAATTTTCTAGTGATGATTACATGGAGGAAATACCTGTTCCCATACCGAACACAGAAGTCAAGCTCCAATGTGCCGAAGATACTTACGGGTTACCCTGTTGGGAAAATAGGTTATCGCTAGATTTTTTTTGTTATAATATACTTATTGATTCCTATTGTTAGACTAGAACTAATAGTTATAAGTTAATTATAAAAAAATTATTATTTAAATTAAAAACAGGTAAGGTAGAAATCAGATATTAATTACTAATTATTTGATTTGTGCTTTTCTTTTTTTTATATAAATGATATACTATAAGACATAAGAAGGAGGAGATAAAATGTCAAAAACAATTTGGAAACCAGGAACATTTATTTATCCAATACCAGCAGTAATGGTAACATGTGGTACAATGGAAAAATCTAATATTATAACCATAGCATGGACAGGTATATTAAATACTAATCCTGCACTTGTATATATATCTGTTAGACCAACGAGATATTCATATAATTTAATAAAAGAACAAGGAGAATTTGTAATAAATTTAACAAATGAAGATTTAGTCAGAGCAACAGACTGGTGTGGCGTAAGAAGTGGTGCACAATATGATAAATTTAAAGAAACAAATTTAACAAAAGAAAAATGTGAATTTGTTAAATGTCCAAGAATAAAAGAAAGTCCTGTATCAATTGAATGTAAAGTAAAAGAAATAAGAGAATTAGGAAGTCATCATATGTTTGTTGCAGAAGTCTTATCAATAGATGCTGATGAAAAATATATAGATGAAAAAGGCGCATTTGATATATCAAAATGTGATTTAATATCATATTGCAATGGTGGATATTACTCAATGGGAGATAAGCTTGGAAAATTTGGATTTTCTGTTCAAAAAAATAAATAAATTTAATATATACAAAAAGGAGCACATTAGTGCTCCTTTTGTAGGACTAGGTCATTATAAAATTGGTAGAACATTAATTTATACAAGCTAAATTCCAAGCACAAATCAAGTTCTCATTTTTTATCATTGCAGTAAATAACTGCTTTACTGGCATAAATCTTATACCAGATTCCCAACTACTATCAACAACGACAGCAGTGCCATTTGCCACTCCAAAAAGAGTAACATAATGTCCTTCTGCTCGTGAAGAGTCATTGTGATAAATGGAATTTTGAACCCTAATAGGTACAGGAAATCCCTTTGATAAATTTGAAATTAATTCATCAATAGTTTTAATTCTAGTGTCATCATAAACCTTAATAGGTTTTGAAGATATAGATTCTAAAATAGAATCTATAAGAAAACTAGAACCACCAATACCTACAGGCTCTCCAAAGACATCAAAAATATCTTCTAAAGTGTTACAATCCTGTATTCTAGCATCATCTGCAAGAATTTTTTTGAGGATAGTATACTCAGCTTTTGGACAATTTAATGTCTTTTTGGTTTTAGATAACTTCCACATTCTATAGCCTTTGTCTTCTATCAATGATAAAAGATCCAGCATTGATATGTGAATATGAAAGTAATCTAAGATGACTTTGGAAACAAATGCGACACAAGCTGATTTTTCAACTGTGCTAACTGCACCAAATTGGCGATTTGCCCATTTAGGGTTTGATGCCATTGGTATTTCATCTGGTAGTTCTACCAAACTTTCAATAGAATCTAATTTTGAAAAATCAAAATTCTCAATAGATTTTTTAAGTGTTTTTGCTGCTTCCATATGAAGCCTTTGTCTTTCCCGATGTTGTTCTTCGGGTAAATTAAATTCATTTAAATTTAATTTCATATGCCCTCCTTATATAAAAAACAAATAGTTACATATTAATTATAACTCTAAATTCACATAATGTCAAAAAAGTTACAAAAATATAAAAAATTCATTGACATAAGTATAAAAAGGTGATAAAATATTCTAGCGTATGTAACTTAGAACATACGATCACATCGTTTCAAAAAAGGTTAATAAATTCGGAGGTGTATATAAATGGCAGCAAAAGGACCAAGAGAAAATATTATATTGGAATGTACAGAATGTAAAAGAAGAAATTATATGACTTCAAAAAATAAAAGAAATAATACTGACAGACTAGAAATAGTTAAGTATTGTAAATTCTGTAAAAAACATACAACACACAAAGAAACAAAATAATATAAGCTATTTTAAGGAGGATATAAAATGGCTAAAAAAGAAATAAAGCAAGATAAAAAACAAAAAAAATTTTTTAAAGATTTTAAAGCAGAATTAAAAAAAGTTAGTTGGCCAACACCAAAACAATTAGTAAATAATACAACAGTAGTTGTTGTTATAGTACTTATAACTGCTTTAATAGTTTTTGTTTTAGATTTAGCATTTAATTTCATGCATGAGTCTGGAGTAACAAAATTACAAACTGTAGTTCAAGAACATTTTGGAAATAATACAGCTACAGATAACAATGTTGCAGATGAAGAAAATAATAATGAAACATCTGAAGAAACAAATACAGAAAGTAATGAAAATGCTACAGAAACAACAGAAGAATCAAATGCTAATAATGAATCAAATGAAAACAATCAATAATTATGGTCAATAAAATAAAGGAGGCTAAAGATAATGTCTCAAAAAGATTATGACATGGTTCCAAGATGGTATGTTGTTCATACTTATTCTGGATACGAAAATAAAGTAAAAACTGATCTAGAAAAAACAGTAAAAAATAGAGAGTTAGAAGATTACTTTTTTGATATTGTTGTTCCTATGGAAGAACAAATAGAAATAAAAGAAGGTAAAAGAAAAACTAATCTAAAAAAAGTTTTTCCAGGTTATGTTTTAATTAAAATGATTGTAACTGAAGAATCTTGGTATATAGTAAGAAATACAAGAGGAGTTACAAGTTTTGTTGGTTCTGGTACAGATCCTATTCCTCTTACTGATGAAGAAATAAGAAATATGGGATTTGAAGACACACCAATAAATGTAGATTATGATGTAAATGATTCTGTACAAGTTATGAATGGTCCATTTGAGAATTTTATAGGTACAGTTCAAGAAATAAATAAAGAAAAACATAAAGTAAAAGTTTTAGTTTCAATGTTTGGTAGAGAAACACCAGTAGAACTAGAATTTTCACAAGTTCAAAAAGTAAATTAGTTAAACATATTTAAGGAGGTGCCAATTTAAAATGGCAGAAAAAGAAATATCAAATATAATTAAATTACAAATAGAAGCAGGGAAAGCATCACCAGCTCCACCAGTAGGTCCAGCTTTAGGTTCAAGTGGTGTTAATATTATGCAATTTGTTAAAGAATTCAATGACAGAACTGCAAATCAACCTGGAATGATAATACCAGTTGTTATTACAGTATACAAAGATAAATCTTTTGAATTTATAACAAAAGTACCACCTGTTGCTGTATTAATTAAAAAAGCAATAAAAATTGAAAAAGGTTCAGGAAAACCAAATAAAGATAAAGTTGCTAAAATAACAAAAGAACAAGTTAAAGCAATTGCAGAACAAAAAATGCCAGACTTAAACGCTGCTTCATTAGAAACTGCTATGAGTATGGTAGAAGGAACTGCTAGATCAATGGGTGTAGTAGTTATAGATTAAGTTAAATAATATTGGGAGAGATAAAAGATAAAATCTCGTTAAAACCAAGGGAGGTAAAAGAATGAAAAAATTATCAAAAAAATATGATGAAAGTTTAAAATTAGTAGAAAAAGATAAAGAATACGATATTAAAGAAGCTTTAGATTTAATAGAAAAAATGCCAAAAGCAAAATTTGATGAAACAGTTGAATTACATGTTAAATTAGGTGTTGATTCAAAACATGCTGATCAACAAGTTAGAGGTACAGTAGTACTTCCTAATGGTACAGGTAAAACACAAAAAGTTTTAGTTTTTGCTAAAGGACCAAAAGCAGATGAAGCTCAAAAAGCAGGAGCTGATTTTGTTGGAGCAGAAGAATTAATACCAAAAATTCAAAATGAAAACTGGTTTGATTATGATGTTATAGTTGCAACTCCAGATATGATGGGTGTTGTTGGTAGATTAGGTAAAGTATTAGGACCAAAAGGTTTAATGCCAAACCCAAAATCAGGAACAGTAACAATGGATGTTACAAAAGCTATAAACGAAATAAAATCAGGAAAAGTTGAATATAGATTAGATAAAACAAACATTATTCACTTAGGATTTGGAAAAGTATCATTTGGTGCAGATAAATTATTAGAAAACTATGATACAGTTATAAACGCTATTATAAAAGCTAAACCAGCAGCTGCTAAAGGGCAATATATTAGAAGCGTATCTGTTTCTAAAACAATGGGACCAGGACTTTTCATTAATCAAAAATAAAAATATTAGCCAAAGACAGTAGGCAAAAATAAGTCCTACCGAGGTATATATTAGAGATTTAAACACTCTTTATGTGCCTTGGAGGCATATATATAAAGAGTGTTATTTATTATTAAATAATATATATACAAAATCAGGAGGTGAATAAATTGGCAAGTGAAACAATAATCAACCAAAAGAAAGAAGAAGTATCAAAATTAGCCGATAAAATGAAAGAAGCTAAATTAATACTTTTAACAGATTACAGAGGAATAAATGTTGGAGATGTTACATCTTTAAGAGCTGATTTAAGAAAATGTAATGCTGAATATAAAGTTATAAAAAATAATATAACAAAAAGAGCATTAGAAGAAGCTAAAATTGAAGGTTTAGAAGATCAATTAGTTGGACCATCAGCAGTAATAATGACAACAGAAGATTATTTAGAACCATTAAAAACAATTTACAATTTTAGTAAAGATAATGATTATTATAAAATCAAAGGTGGAGTAATTGACGGTAAAGTAATGACAACAGAAGAATTGATTACTTTAGCAAAATTACCATCAAGAGAAACATTATTATCAATGCTTGCTGGTGCTTTACTTGGAAATATTTCAAAACTTGCAGTTGCATTAGATCAAGTTAAAGTACAAAAAGAAAATGCTTAAGATTATATAATATCTTAAGAAAATAAATAAAAAAATAATTAGAGTAACGAACTTATATCGTTAAAATTTAGTATAAAGCTTAACGCTTAAAAAATTAATAAATTTATAGGAGGATTAAAATGAGTAAAGAAGAAATGATTGAAGAAATCAAAAAAATGACAGTAGTTGAATTAGCTGATTTAGTAAAAGCTATAGAAGAAGAATTTGGAGTATCTGCAGTAGCAGCAGCTGCACCTGCAGCAGGAGCTGGAGCAGCAGCAGCTGAAGAAAAAACAGCTTTTGATGTTGTATTAGTATCAGCTGGAGATCAAAAAATAAAAGTTATTACAGCTGTTAAAAATGCATTAGGTTTAGGATTAAAAGATGCTAAAGATTTAGTTGACGGAGCACCTAAAACATTAAAAGAAGGTGTAGCTAAAGAAGAAGCTGAAGAATTAAAAGCTAAACTTGCAGAAGTTGGAGCTGTAGTTGAATTAAAATAATTTGAACTATTAATCAGAGTGTTAGGGATTGACCTAATACTCTTTTTTTTATATAATAGTAAAAGGTGATAAGTATGAAAAAAATAGGGATAATAGCAGCTATGCAGGAAGAAATGCAAGAAATAAAAAATCTAATGATAGAAATAAAAGAAAAAAATATATACGAATTGCAATTTATAGAAGGAAGAATAAAAAATAGAGAATGTGTTTTAGTTCAAGCTGGAGTTGGAAAAGTTAATGCGTCAAGATGTACACAAATTTTAATAGATAATTACGATATTGAATATATAGTAAATGTTGGTTCTGCAGGTTCTGCAAATAATGATTTAAAAATAGGAGATATAGTAATTGGGAAAAAACTTGTTCAACATGATTTTGATATTACTGCATTTGGGCATAAAAAAGGATATATAAGTAATATAGGAGAAAATATAAATAGCGATAACGAATTAATACGAAAATTTGAAAAAATTATTAATAATAATGAGAAAAAAGAATATAATATTAAGGTTGGTACAATTGCATCAGGAGATATATTTTGTACAGATGTGAAAATGAAAGAAAAAATAAATTATAAATTTAATGCAGATGCTATAGAAATGGAAGGTGCTGCAATAGCACAAGTATGTTATTTAGATAAAATTCCATTTATTGTTATTAGAAGTATTTCTGATACTCCTAATGGAAATAACGAAATTACATTTGAAGAATTTTTAAAATTAGCATCTAAAAGGTGTGCAGGCTTGTTATATGAACTTTTAACGGCATAACTATTGATTTTTTTTTATTTTTATGTTAATATATATAATATAGATAAAAAAGAGAGGTGAAACTTAGGGAAAAAATCCTTAAGATTATATATGGTAAAAGAAAGAGAAAGATTGCATTTTGGTGAATTGTTTAAAGCTTTTTGGAGTGAATCAGAAAGTCAAGAAATACCAGAAATGGATGAAGCTTTAAAAGATGAAAAATTATTAACAGATAAAGAAAAAGCTGAATTAAAAAAGGCACTAAAAGAAGTTGAAAAAATGGAAGTAAAAGTTTCAACAATTCAATCAAAGCCAAGAAATAGAAAAATTGCACAAGTTAAAGAAAATGTAAAAATAGTAGAAAATAAATCTCAAAATATAGAAAAAATAGTTGAAGATGAAAGAGAAAGATAAAAAACATACAAGAAATTTAATTTCTTGTATGTTTTGCTTGACAAATGTCAAAACTACTATTATAATAAATATTGTTCAAAATATGGCGAAGTAGCTCAGTTGGCTAGAGCATCCGGTTCATACCCGGCAGGTCGAGAGTTCGAATCTCCCCTTCGCTACCAAAAATATAAAAATGACTAAAAACAAGGTATTTCAAGGATTTTGAGACACCTTGTTTTTTTGTTTAGCCACTATTTAGCCACTCAGTTTAATATGGAATTTAATTTATTAACAGATTTATTCTTTGAAGTATAAGAAGAATGTAAATAAATTTGTGTAATACTTATAGCAGAATGTCCCATTAATTCGGCCACAGTTTCAATATCAACACCTTTTGATAATAACATAGAAGCATAAGTATGCCTTATAGAATGAAATTTCTTATGTGGTATTTGACACTCTTTTAATATTTTTGTCCATTTTGTTGATACATTTTTACCTTTTAAAGGATTTCCATCTGCATCTTTAAATAATAACCCTTTTTTATTTTCTATCTTTAATAATATATCAATCATTGTATTTGGGATAGGAATCGTCCTAAATGAATTTAGTGTTTTGGGTGTTTGAAAAACAGTCTCTATATGTTTAGTATTTTCATTATCATATACATAAACTTCTTTAACACTTTTTTCCACTTTTAGAGTATTATCTTTTAAATTAATATGTTCCCAGTCTAAAGCTAGTAATTCTCCTTGTCTCAATCCAGTAACTAAATCTAGTAAAAATAATAATTCAAAATCTGTATTTTTTAGATATTCTTTTATAATATTTATTTCTTTTTCTGTTAATATTTCTACTTCTTTTTTTTCATTTTTTATAATTTCATTTTTGTCACCTTTTATATTAACTTTTTTACATGGATTTTTTAAAATATAGTCATTATCAATACACCAATTAAAAAAAACTTTTAAAAATGTATTTAGAGTATTTATTTGTGAGTAAGAATACCCTGCTTTAAATAAACTATTATAAAAGTTTTGTAGCTGTATTGACTTCATATTAATTAATTTATTTCCTGCTATTTCAGATTCTTTTATATAATTTCTATATAAACCTTCATATCTTTGAAAAGTAGAAGGTTTTATTTTTGACGAATTATGAAGAAAATCAAATAACCATATACGCATTAATTCTGCCAAAGTAAAATTTTCAAAATCAATTATTAATCCATTTTCAATATTATTAAGATATTCATTTGCTTTTTGTTCTGCTTCTTTTTTACTTTCACCATAGAAGTTTTTTAAAATCTTTTCACCACTAGCAGTATGACCTACTACTTTTCTAATTCTGTAATATTCTTTTCCATTTATTTTTGAATTTGTTTTTTTAGCCACGATTTTCCTCCAAATAATAAGTATATGCTTTTTTTACTAAATCTTCTGTGACCCCTAATTCTTCTGCAACTTGATAATAGTATGTATATCCTTTGTTTATAATTTCTTTTAATTTATTATAAGGTATTAGAGTTTTAAAAGCCCATTTTGTTGCTCTAAATTCTCTTTTTTCTATTTCATTTTTGGAATTATTGAAATTATAAAGTGCATTGCAATAATAATGACCGTAGTTCTTCTGCTAATATGGTTTTTTCTTCACTAGAATTGCTTATAATCGAATAATTAATTCCAATAGTATAATTATTACCTAGACACCCAATAATGGCTTTATTTTTCATTTTAAAATCAATTACATCTATATTTTCTTTAGTTGCAATATCATACAATTTATTTAATTCCATTTTAGCCCCCACTAAAATTATTTACTATATTTCTTTTTCATTTCTTTATAAAATCTTAATGCATCTGCAATTTCTTCGTCTGTGAGTCCTTCCATTTCTTTATGATAGGCAAAGTTAAATTCTTGCTCATCTTTATCGTAATTTCTAATATTTGTTTTTCCTAAAAGATAATCAGTAGAAACATTAAAATAATCAGCAAGTTTTATGATAGTATTTGGTGTCATATCTCTTTTTTCATTTTCATAATTAGAAACGGTTTGTATTGTTACATTTAAGTATGTAGCTATTTTTTCTAAACTCTCACCTTTTTCAGTTCTTAAAAATCTTAACCTATTCATATAATCATTTCCTTTACATAACATAATTAAATTATACAACAAATTGTTTAATTTGTAAACATATTGTAAATTTTTTTCCTTAGAGTGTCAATGACTTTAAACAAAATGTAAAAAAACTTTTAAAAAAGTATTGACATTCAACGAATTGTTTAATATAATGTGTTCAACAAATTGTTGAGGAGGTGTGATATGAGAAAGAAAACATTAAAAGACCTAAGAGAAAATACAAATTTAACGCAAGAACAAACGGCAAAAATATTATTAATAACCAAAGAGTATTTATCAATGCTTGAAAATGGTGCAAGAAATCCAAGTGACGCTTTAAAAGAAAAAATGTCTAAATTATATTGTTGTGATATAGCAGATATTTTTTTAGCAATTAATTCAACAAAATGTTTAAAAAAGGGGCGAAAAAATGGAACAAGAATGGATTAGTCTAAATCAATTTATGAAACGAAACCATATAGGATATGAAACAGCATTAAGATTAATAAGCAGTGGAAAAGTAGAGTATGAAAAAACAGGAAAGAGTAAATATAAAATTAAGGTTTCTAAAAGCGAACAAATTGACAATGCAATGGAAAAAATTATTAGAGAAAATGAAGAACTAAGATCTTGTATTAAGATAATACAAAATATATTAAACCAAACAATGATTTAGAAGGGAAGTGAAAACAAATGAAAAAAATAAACAAAAACAAAGTATACATGAGAATTGGACAAGCAGTAGTATATAGCATATTGTACTTAAGTACAGTAGCATTTACAATGTGGGCTTTTTGTCAGAACACAATTTATTAGGAGGAGGAAAAGATGGAAACAGCAAGACCAAGAGGAACAGATAATGCAAAAGTGATAAAAGTAATAAAAACCAAGTCTTTAATTGGCAGGGGAACACAAGAAGACCCAGCAAGATATATTTATCAATACTGGGATTTTAAAGGAAACTTATTGGCAAGTCATGACACAATAAAAGATGTTATTAATTAGAAGATTTTTTTTGAGACATTTTATTATCAGCAATATTAGAAACTTCTAAAAATAATTGGTCTTCATCATGACGAGCAATATACCATTTATCAATTAGTAATTCAATAAGCTTTAACAGTTTTTCTGCTTCGCCAGAGTCAACATCAACAATGGTATTTATATCACTTTCCATGTGGGCACCAATGTTACCTATTTTTCGTACAGAATCAATTGCTTTCCATTGAGAAGAAGTAACTATATCCTGTAATTCATTAATAGCATCAGCAAGTCTAGATTTTTTTATATTCCAAAAATCTCTAATCATGCCTTGCAAACATCTTCGAGAAAGAGTTGCAGAAGCTTTAGGACTTAGATTTACTATTGAATAAGCTTCTTCATAATCATCACGGATTGCTTTAGGAATATATTCAGGAAATTGTTTAGCTAAAGAATTGGGATAAATAGGTATAAAAATATCTTTAAAATCATTGCTAATACCATTTAAAGTTAATGAGATTTTATTGCAAGTAGGACATTTATAAAAATTTAGATGAACACTATTTTCAGGTGTACGGTCCCAATTACTTGTATCAGAATGAAAAAAAGAACTTTCATAGCATGTATAAGTTTCATTAATTAATGGAAATGAACTATTGCAAAAAGGACATATATAATTATTCATAATAATAACCTCACTTTCGAGGAAATTATATACTAAATTACCAAATTTTACAAGAAAGGAGTAGAAAAATGGACAAGCTAGATAAAAGTTATTACTGGCACATAGTTACATTAGCAAAAATGAAATTAAAAAGAAAGGAGTGTAAAAGAAATGTTTAAAAAATTAAAAGAAAAACAAAGTTTAATAAATGAAAGTAGAACAGCATTAGCAAATACAGAAAAGAAAATAAAAGAGTTAGTAAGACCGCAAATCAACACTAACTCAAAATAAGAACTTATATAAATTCATATCTATTTTTAGTATAGCACTAATATTTAGATATGTCAAAGGAGAGAGAAAATATGTTAGAAAATAGAATGATAGCAGAAGCTTACATAGAAGATGATATAGATGATGAAGAGCGTATGCGAATTATATTAGAAAGAGACGATCAAAGATATGAAGATGAAGTTTGGGAAGAAATTAATAAGGAGGAAAATTAAATGTTAAAGAGTTATAAAGATTTAAGAAAAATAGATGTAAGTAAATGGGTTGAAAAAAGAGATGGAGCAGATTATTTAAATTGGGCAAAGGTTGTAGATTTATTACATGAAAATGGAGCAGAAAAAGTTTATTTTGAACCTGTTGTAAATGAAATAACTGGAAGTAGTTTATATATGACTGAAAAAGAATTTAAAGACAGTAAAGGAAATACAAATCAAGTATATGAAACAGCAGTAAAAATTGTAATAGACGACTTAGAATTTATTCAAAGAGGACCTGTTACAAATGGTTCAAATCCAGTTAAGGATAACTCAATGTCTCAACAAAGATTGTGGAATTGTCAAACTAGATTATTTGTTAAAGGTGTTGCTATAAGGACAGGATTAGGATTTGATTTATGGTTAAAAGACGAATTAAAAAGTGACAAAGATAATTGGGAAGATGATTTAACAAAACACGATATTTTTAAAATAAAAGAAAGATGTCAAATTATTTATACTCAAAAAATGAAAGAAGGATTAACTACAAAAGAAATCGCAGAAAAACTTCATAAGACTGAAGATGAAGTAAAAGCTCTATTTAGCTATTTTGATACTTTAAGTAACTTTGAAAGAGATTTAGCAAACATTGATACAAAGTCAAGATAGAAGTTATTACATAGGTTGTTCAGATACAAGTATGGTTGTCGGAAATTGGAAAACGAAAACATTTGAAAAATGGTGGCTAGAAAAGATAGGACTTAATAAAAATAATCTATCTAATGAAGCAATAAAAGCTGGCAATAATTATGAACATAAAATACTAGATAGTTTAGAAATAGATGGATTAGAAAAAGATAAGCAAATAATAATTGATAGATTAAGAGCTAATTTAGATGGAAATACAGATACTTGTATCTATGAGGTAAAGACACACAAAATAGAAAAAGAATTTAAAGTATCAAAACAATATTGGAGACAAGCACAAGTTGAAATGTATGCAAGTGGTATTCATAAATTATATATAGTTGCATATGGACTACAAGAAAATGATTATAATAACTATTTTAATGAAATAGATAAAAAAAGACTAGAATTAATAAATGTTGATTATGATAAAGAGTTCATTAAAAATGAATATTTACCAAAATTAGAAATATTAACGGAATGCCTGAAAAAGGGGGTATTTCCAGAATGATAGGAACAAGTAATAAAATAATAACTTATTTACTAGAACAAGAAAAAGATAAACAGTTTGAAATAAAAGAATATAGACAAAAAAGGAGTTTAGACAGTAATGCATATTGCTGGGTACTATTAGGAAAATTACAAGATAAGCTACATATACCCAAAGAAGAAATATACAGAGATTTAATTAAGAACATTGGAAGTTATGAAGTTATACCAGTAAAGAATGAAGCTGTAGAAAGATTTAGACAAGCTTGGAGTAATCACGGTTTAGGTTGGGTTACAGAAACAATGAAAAGCAAATTAGAACGGTTTTACAAATGTAATTACATATTATGGGTCTAGTGTGTATAACACGGCAGAAATGAGCAAATTAATTGAATTAATAGTACAAGAATGTAAACAGTTAGATATAGAAACAAAATCAAAAGCAGAAATAGATAGTTTATTAAAGGAGTGGGATAAAAGTGCTAGTAAAAGACCTTAGTAATAGCTTTAACCCTTATCCAAAGATAAAAACAGAAAAGAAAAAAGAAGTAAAAAAAATAAAACAAAAAAGCAATAAATTAGCAAAAAAAGAAAAAGAAAGATTTAGCATTTTACAAAAAGATGAAAAAAAATGTTTCTTGTGTAATTGTAAAGAAAGATTAGACAAGCATGAAGCTTTTGGAGGCTCAAATAGACAAAAAAGTATGTTATGGGGATTAGTATATTACCTATGCAGAAAATGTCACTCAAAAGCTGATTTGGACAAAGATACAAAACAGTATTTACACGATTATGCAAGAGAAAAATTTATAAAAAAATATGGTAAAGAAAAATTCATTAAAGAATTTGGAAAAATGTATATTAGGAGGAAATGAAAATGAGAATGAGTGCAGTAGCAAGACATAGAAATTTTATGCCAAAAGAAAAGAGTAAATCACAAATAGAAAAAAGAAAGAAAGCAGAAGAAATATATAGACATAGAATTTGTTGTAAAAAATGTAAAGAATCAAAAACAACACTATATAAGGTTAAAGATAATTATTATTGTAAAGATTGTAAAGAAAAATTAAAAAAGAAAATAAAAGATTAAGCAACTAGGGTAGTGACAAAATATCACTACCCTTTATTATACGAATATTATACGAAAGGTGGGAGAAATGGAAAATACAAGCTATATAAAATTATTTAGAAAAATATTAAAGTCTCCCATTTGGAAGAATGAAAAAGCATTGAAAATTTGGTTGTGGTGTTTATTAAAAGCAACACATATTGAAAGAGACCAACTAGTAGGGCAAAAAATAGTACATTTAGAAAAAGGACAATTTGTATTTGGAAGAAATACTGCATCAGATGAATTAGATATGACAGAAAGCACTGTTTATAAATACATAAAACTTTTAGAAAAATTACAAATGATTAGCATAAATAGTAACAACAAATTTTCAGTTGTGAGTATTGAAAAATGGGAAGATTATCAAATCGAAGAATTAAAAAATAACAACAAAGTAGCAACAGAAGAACAACAAAGTAACACAAACAAGAATGTAAAGAATATTTATTTATATTTATTTAATAAATATAGCGAGCAAATCAAAGCAGAAAATGAAAGCAAAAAAATTTCAATAATATCAGCTTGTAAAAATAGTGAAGAGTATTCTTTATTAACAAGTGAAGAACAAGATGAATTATTTTACGAACTGATAGATATAGATAAAAGATTTAAATAAGGAAGTGATAAACAAATGATTACAGCAGAAACAAGACAAATGAGTTTTAACGACATACAAGATAAAACAAAAATAAGATATATACAAATCTTAAATAGATTAGACAAGCCTAAAACAGCAAAAGAATTAGCAGTAGAATTATTTGATTTAGGATTTATACCAAGTACAGAAAGAAATTATACAGCACCAAGACTAACAGAATTAGAAAAAATGGGATATGTAAAAGCAATAGATAAAAAGAAATGTGATTATACAGGAAAAACAGTAGCAGTTTATGAGAGAACACAAGCAGGATTTGAAGCAATAAATTATCAACATATACCAAGATTGGATTAAATTATGAAACAGATAAAAAAGAATACGCTATGTTATTACTGTCTAGGTTGTAGCAAACAAGAAAACGATGATTATAAACCAGTAATGAGATGTAAAAGTTTTGTAGCAGGAATAGAAAATTGGCAAGAAAAGTTAAGAGAGGAGCTAAAGAAAAGTGAACAAATACAGAAATAAAAAAGTACAAGTTGATATGCATGTATTTGACAGTATAAGAGAAAGTCAAAGATATAAAGAATTAAAACTATTAGAAAAAACAGGAGAAATAAGTAATTTAGAATTACAACCAAGATTTTTGCTACAAGATAGTTTCAAGAAAAACGGAAGAACATTTAGAAAGATAGAATACATAGCAGACTTCCAATACATAGAAAACGGAAAAACAATAGTAGAAGATGTAAAAGGAATACAGACAGATGTATTCAAATTAAAACATAAGATATTTGAGAAAGTTTATCCGGATTTGGAATTAAGAATAATTAAATAGAATAGAAAAGGAGAAAAATAAATGAGTCATTTTACAGTAGCAGTTATAACTGCAAAAAAAGAAAAATTAGAAGAAATGTTAGCACCTTATGATGAAGGGTTAGAAGTAGAACCATATATAGAGAGAACAAAAAAAGAAATAATTGAAAAAGCAAGAAAATGGAAAGAAGATTTTTTAAAAGAACAAAAAGAAGGAAAAAAATTAAGTGATTGGGAATTTAAATATATAAATGCCGAAACTGATGAAGAATTATATCAAGTTGAAATGGATGAATATGAACAACATGATGAAGACGGAAATGAATTAAGTACATATAATCCTGATTCGAAGTGGGATTGGTATTCGGTAGGTGGAAGATGGAGAAATTTATTGTTAACTAAAGAAGATAATGAAGATGTAATATCAGAAACTAGCTTAGAAGATTTAATAAACCAAGGAAGCAATTTAAGAAAAGAATCTCCAATAGGATATAAATGGGTAGATGGTGCAAGAATAAAAGACATAGATTTTAAAAAAGCTATTGAGTTTCAAAATACATACAATAAAGCAATTAGATTTTGGGAAACTTATGTGGAAGGACAAGAACCAATAACTGAAGAAGAAAAAGAAAATATTAAATTTGAGCTATATAAAAAGGAATATTACATAGAAAGATATAAAACAAAGGAAAATTATGCGGAGGTGCAAAGCACATTTTCTTGTTGGGCATTATTAGATGAAACAGGTTGGTATGAAAAAGGAAAAATGGGCTGGTGGGCTATGAACGATAGTACAAAAGATAGTGAGCAACTATTCTTAGAAAAATTTACAGAAACAATTAATAAACCAGAAAATCAAGATAAATACTTAATTATAGTAGATTGCCATATATAAAAGTAGGAGGAGAATAGATATGTTAAAACTAGAAGAAACAAATCATAGTTATTATTGTGAATGTTGGGAGACTGAAAGAACTATGGAATGTAATTCGTGGGAGGAATTTAAAGAAAAGTGTGGTTTAGACTATGATTTTGATTGTAATTTATTATTTAGATTTGATTTAGAGCAGAAAGAAGACGATTCAGGTAATAAATTAGATAGTTATACTTTAAAATTACATCATGCTTTACAAAGACATGGAAGAGATTTATGGCACGTTGTAATATACAATATTACAGAAAAAGATTTAAAAGAAATAAACGAACATTTGCAAAAAGCTAAACAATATTTATTTGAAATGTGGAAAGAGATAGATTTAGTAGTAAAGGAGTAAATATGGAAGAACCAATAGATTGTGTAAAAATAATTATAGATTATTGTAAAGAAAATTGTAATAAATGTGAAAATTGCGAAATAGACCATATATGTGAAAAATATTTTGTTAGAGAGCCTAGGAAATGGAGGAGTAGATAAGATATGAGTACGAGTGTAGATTTATATAAATTAAATTATAAAGAATTTGTCGATGAGTTAATGAAAAATTCAAAAATAAACAATAGAGAATTATTAGAAAAAATAATATTAGAATTTGGAAACAAAGTTGGCGAAGACTTGATTATATTAGAAAATGAATTTTGGGAAGATGGAATTTGTACTTGGAATATGTTTGAAATGATACAAGAAGTATTTGAATTAGAAGATTTAGAAGATGATGAATATATAAGTGATGTTTTTTATGAATTACGAAAGACTTTAATTAGCTACAAAGAAATAGATGAAGCATTTGAAAATTTAGGACTAAAGAGGAGTGATACATAGTGAAAACAGCTGATGAGATGTTTGACGAGTTAGGATGGAATTACAAGGAAAACCATGCTAATGGAGTTAGTTTTTATGATGATGAAGATAATGAAATAAGCATAATTGATTCTAATAATTATGGCAGAAAAATTAATATTAATAAATTTGAAGGAATTACAATTGAAGAACTACAAGCAATAAATAAAAAATGTAAGGAATTGGGGTGGATATAATGATGACACCAGGGGATATAGATAAATTACAAAAAGAATGTGATTTTGAACATATGAAAGAAATGATAGATAAACAACAAACACAAATAAGAGAGTTAACAGAAAAAAATAATGTTATTGATTTAGACTATAAAAAAGAATATTACAACTTGCAAAAAGAAAATTATGAGTTGAAAAAGAAAATAGAAGAATATCAAGAAGCATTATTAAATATATGCTCAAAAAAGGAAGTGTTTTAAGTGAAAGAAATTGATGATTATGTTATGAATGTATTACAAAAATGTCTTAATGTTCCGTCGTTGGCATTTGGAGCTAATACTGTAGAACCTTATAAAGAATTACAATATATAACTCAAGCAGCTAGTTATATTTGTTATTTATATAATATGTATAAGATAAATAAACAAAATTTAAAAGAATATAAAGATGATAAAGAAACTTTAACAGAAATAAAAAGAAGAATGTCTGAATATGCAGACAAAATACAAGAAAAATGTGAAGAACTTGAAGAATTTTATAATAAAAGAGTAGAAGAGGGGTGGTTTTAAGTGAAAGAAAATAGTATAGAAGGAAAGAAATTAAGTATTGAAGAAATATTGTATAAATTATTAGGAGAGATAGAACCTTATGGAAGTGAAGCAATAGACAAAGAAAGATATAAAAATATAGAAAATTATTATATAGCTTTAAGTTTTATAATAAACAAATTACATAATGCTGCTTTGTTAAAAAATAGAAAAGAAGCAAGTATAAATGAAATTGCTCAAGAATGTTACTTAATATTAAGAGAATACGGAATTGGAGATGATTTGGATGGCAATTAAAGAAAATAGTAGAGAAGAAGATATAGAAATATTAGATTTGTGTAGAGAATATACAATTAAATTGTTAGAGTTTCAAAAGGTAAAAACCAAAGGTGTAAATTTATTTGAACCAAGCAAAGAAAAAAAGTGCGAATTAGCAATGATAGATAAAAGTATAGAATATTTGAGGAGGAATAAATGGAAAATAGTATAGAAGAAATAGAAGAGGAATTAAATAAAAATTTAGACTTTCTTAGATAAGAAAGTCTTTTTCTAAATAAAATATAAATTTAAACTAACTAATTACTACGTTTTTGTAAAAAATATATTTAATATATTATATGTACTCATTACTCTTGTTATATATGATTGTTCTATAATTTTACTAAAAGAACTTTTGGGATTTATCATAGATATTACACTAATTAACATTAAAATAACATATGTTATAAACAACCCCCTTAATAATCCAAAAATTCCTCCACCTAATTCATTAAACTGCTTTATTAATGGTAATTTCGCTATGTTGTTTGCTAATGAGCTAACACAAATTAATACTATTTTACTTATAACAAATAATAATATCATTATTATGCCATAAATAATATTTACGGAAAGAGTTCTAGATGTTTCAGGTAACATATCATTTTTAGCACTTTCTACTAGTTTATTTTCAATCTGATTATTATTTTCTTGTGATATAAAATTTTCTATACTTACTTGTATTGTTTCTTGTAATTTTTCATCAATTTGAGTATTATTAATAATTAAGTTACCTATTGGTCTATATAATATAATTGTAATTATAATCCCTATTATAAAAGCTAATAAATGTATTGATAATTCAATTAGCCCTTTTTTATATCCTAAAAATATTGACATCAAAATAATTAAAATAATTATAAAATCAATAATAATCCCCATTATAAGCCCCTTCCCTTATAAATTTACTATTTCTATTTTGTCTCTATATACAATACCTGCTATACTCTCTGAAACTACAATGTTAGTAATTTCCTGATTCGCTAAATATCTTTTCACAAGCCATCCATCTGTGTTTATAAACTCTACTTGTGTACCTAGGTTTAGAGCAATAATATTTCCATATGTATATAATTCCTTAGTAACAGATTCAGCTATATATTCTTTTTTCTCACCATTACCTATATTTATTAAATTAGTTAATGAATCTGCTGTAAATAATCCTGAAGATTTTTCCTCAATTGAACAAGCATAGTTATTTAAGTTAATTGATTGAAATATTACTTTTCTATTTTGGTTATCTATTAATGTATTATCTTTTCCATCATCTATCGAATGAATAGAATCTGTATACATACATGCTAATTTATTTTTATCTTGATATTTGATGTTAGTAATCAATTTATTATCTTCACTTTCATATGTATTTTCTAATGAATTTGTTGGATCTGAACTTGCCTTCTCAATTGATATTACCTTTATATTTGATTTTATGATTGTTCCTGATGTATCTACTTCTGCAACTGCTAAATACTTATTGTCATTTGATATACTTACATCTACTGCTCTTGTGGAAGATAAATATGTATTAAACATCTCCTTACCTTTTGGGTCATACATCTTTATTACTGTTTTATAACTTGTATCTACTATAACAACTGCTACATATCCATTTTTGTTTACATGAATTTGTGATATATTACCTTCAACTTCTTTTTGCCATAATATATTTTTATCTTCAACAATATAAAATTTTTGGCCCTTATCTTCTGCAATTGCTAAAAATCTATTTGCTGCATTAAAAATTGGATTTGATATTTGTATCTCTAATGTTTTCTCTTCATTTCCGGTGTTTCCATAAATTGAAAAAGTAGTTTTATTTAAAATTCCTATATATTTATTAAAAGCATATATATTTGGATTTTGTTCTTCCTTTAATTCTATTGTTGTTACCTTATCTTGTAAAACTTCTTTTCTAAATATATTCTTATCTATCCACTCTCTAGCTTGTCTATTGGTATAGTATACTCCAATTATAACAATTGTTAATACAATAAGTAATATTATTATAGCTGTTATTATTATCTTCTTCTTGTTTATCTTATTTTCTTGTATTTTTGTATCTGCCCAAACATCTTTCATATTTTTGTTCTCCTTTGTTTTCTTGCCTTAGTTATATCAGTTTTTAGCGTTTTTTTCAAGGTATTTTTTATTTTTTGTTATATCAAAAAACTTCCCTTTGTTCTAAACTTTTTTCTTCCTAATATTTTTAGATTTAAATTTATATAATATGAAAGACAAATAGTTTTTAAATAATTCATCCGTTGCCTCAAGTCGTAATAGAATTTGTTCATGATCGATCAGCGGCTCCTCGATCCAACGTCGCAATAACCTTCCGCCTGCCGAGGTAGACGTTTTATTCAAAATATCAAATAAAGAAGTGCCATAATGGTCATTCAGAGTCGTAACCAGTTCTAAATTCTTTTTTGTAAAAAGGTCCAACTGCATAACGCTATCTGTACGATATCGTTTTAAACGCAGAATATGCTTTGGTTCTATTCTTAGCATATCTTGAATATATCCCAATAAAACAGCAGAAGCAACGATTGCCGCCGTTTCTTTGCTGGGATCGTTAAAATTTAAAACAGATAGATCATTCACATGGAAATGATCCATCAATTTTTCAACGGCATTTTTTTGTTTAAATAAGTAGCTATTATATGGAGATAGACTTACTTTATAAAACTCTGATTCATGATTGGTAAACAATTGGTATAATTCTGTATCCTCATCGGAAAATACACATTCTGAGGGATGGAATTTTACAATTTCTCGAAGTAAATTTTCTGTCCCCTCCACCTGCGTTACCAAAAATTCTCCGGTAGAAACATCTGCAACGGCTAGTCCATACGTTTTTTTTCCTACCACGCAAATAATATAATTGCTTGAAGACTCAAGAATATTGTCCTCAAGCACCATACCCGGCGTTACGATACGAATGACTTCTCGTTTAACCAATCCTTTTACAGATTTAGGATCTTCAGTTTGCTCACAAATGGCAACTTTTTCTCCCATTTGTATAAGCTTTTTTATATAAACCTCTGCAGAATGAAAGGGTACACCACACATAGGTA
>ERZ827168.2550-NODE-2550-length-20841-cov-4.690080_pt1 | contig 20841 bp, 15 predicted proteins | sample MGYA00519868_ERZ827168 | MGnify/ENA primary metagenome ERZ827168 (study PRJEB31778, sample SAMEA3449271) | human gut metagenome | biome: human gut; feature: human-associated habitat; material: faeces | place: United Kingdom | collected 2010/2012 ...
AGGGGCTCGCCCCACTCGTCCACGCCGTTGGGCCGGAAGCCCAGCCGCCCCCAGAAGCGGGACCGCCGGGGATCGCCGCCGCAGTTCAGCTCGGCGTAGCGCATGCCCCGCGCTTTCGCCCAGGCCAGCAGGGCCTCGGCGCAGGCATGGCCCGTGCCGTTTCCCCGGAAGGCGGGGTAGACGCAGAACTCCAGCAGGAAGCACTTGCCGTCCTCGCTGTCGTAGATCACCGGCATGGCGAAGCCGATCTCCTCCTCGTCCCGGCGGAGGAAGAGGAAATGGAGCGGGTCCCGCTCCCTCTTCCGCAGGGCCTCGATCTGCCCCCGGTACTCCTCCCCCAGGAAGTAGGCAAGCTCCTCCCGGTCTTCCTCTCCCGGAAAAATGTCCCGGGCGTGATAGGCCCTCAGCTCCGCCCGGAAGCGGCGGATGTCGGCCTCGGTTTCAAAAAAGCCTCCGGACAGCTTATCGGTCAGGACATAGCTTTCGCGCGGGTAACGACTGGTCAGGCAGGTCCTGAGCGCCGTTTCGCTTCTGCCGCCGATGTAGCCGTGCGCGGTGTCGAAATAGTTGAAGCCCTGCGCCAAAAATTCATCGACCATCTGCTTTGTCTGGGCAAGATCGACCTCCTCGCCCTGCATGGGCAGCCGCATACAGCCGAAGCCGAAATTCCTTTTGATTTTTTCCATTGGCAAACGCTCCTTTCGCTTATCCTTATTGTAGCAAACCCGCGCCCCGGGTGCAATACGGCGGCGGTAAAGTCCCGCCCGTATTGTACGCCGGGGAAATGCGTCTTTCCACACGAAACGCCCCGCACCGGTGGGTGCGGGGCGCTTTGGCGTATTTTGCTGTGTTACAGCACCTTGCTCAGGAAGTCCACCGTGCGGGGCTGCTTCGGGTGGTTGATGACCTCATCGGGGGTGCCTTCCTCCACGATGTAGCCGCCATCCATGAACACGACACGGCTGGCGACCTCGCGGGCAAAGCCGATCTCGTGGGTGACAACGACCATCGTCATACCCTCGGCGGCAAGCTGCTTCATGACTTGCAGGACTTCACCGACCATTTCCGGGTCCAGCGCACTGGTCGGCTCGTCAAACAGCATGATATCCGGGTCCATGGCCAGGGCGCGGGCAATAGCCACGCGCTGCTTCTGGCCGCCGGACAGCTGCGCCGGGTAGGCTTCGGCCTTGTCGGACAGCCCCACGCGGTTCAGCAGGTGCAGGGCCTTCTCCTTGGCTTCACCCTTCGTGGCCTTTTTCAGTTCCACCGGGGCCAGCGTCATGTTGCCCATGACGTTGAGGTTATTGAACAGGTTGAAGTGCTGGAACACCATACCGACATTCTCGCGCACTTTGTTCAAATCGGTTTTCTTGTCGGTCAGGTCGTGGCCATCCACAATGACTGTTCCGCCGGTGATTTCTTCCAGGCGGTTCAGGCAGCGCAGAAAAGTCGACTTGCCGCTGCCGGAGGGGCCGAGGATGACAACGACCTCGCCCTCATAGATATCCGTCGATACATCGCGCAGGACCTCGAGGTTGCCGAAGTTTTTTTTCAAATGCTCAACGTGAATTTTGACATTCTGCTTATTGACGCCCACGGTTGAGCCTCCTCTCCACCCGCTTGGCAAGGCGGGACAGCAGTGTAATGACGATCAGGTACATCAACGCGACAATGCTCCACACCTGGAACGCGCTCATCGTGTTGGCCACGACGTTCTTGGCAGTGTTGACCAGCTCGGGGAAGCCGATGACCGACAGGATGGACGTGTCTTTCAGCGTGATGATGAACTGGTTGATGATGGAGGGGATCATCGTGCGGATGGCCTGGGGCAGCACGACCTTGGCCATGGCCTTCCAGTACGACAGGCCCAGGCTGCGGGCGGCCTCCATCTGGCCCTTGTCCACGCTCTCGATACCGGCGCGGATAATTTCCGCCATGTATGCACCGCAGTTCAGCGCCAGGCAGATGGTGCCTGCCTGCAGGGCGGTCAGCGTGAGCTGCGTGTTGATGCCTAGCATGGTATTCAGGTGCATGATGTTGTTGAGCAGCATCGGCACTGCGAAGAACACGTAGAACGCAAGCACGATCATAGGCACGCCGCGGATGACGTCAACAAAAATCGTAGCGATGATGTTGCAGGCTCGGTTTTTGACGACACTCATCAGGCCGACGACCAGGCCGATGATGCAGGCAAAGAACAGCCCGCACAGCGCCAGCAGCAGCGTCTGGCCCATAGCGGCCGCCAGCAGCCCGCCGTAGTTTGCAAGAATTTTAGCCAAGGGTCAAGACTCCTTTCGGGGTGGTTGGATACAAAGCTTCCCCCTCGGGGGAAGGTGGCCGCAAAGCGGCCTGATGATGGGCAGCCTGCCCGCAGCTGCCCCTGTATGAGGCGGCCCGGCAGACTCGGCCCTCACCCGGCGCTGCGGCGCCACCCTCCCCCTCGCGGGGGAGGGCAAGGGATTTTTGCAGAGGCCGCAAAAGCGGGGCCGCCCGCAAAACAGGCGTCCCCGCGTGCTTTATCGCTTGTTAGCCCAGGTACTTTGCCAGGATCTCATCATACTTGCCGTTGGCTTTGATGTCAGCCAGACCGGCGTTGAAGGCGTCCAGCAGCTCCTGGTTGTCAGCGTTGAAGATGGCGAAGCCGTAGGGGGCGGGGTCGCTGGCGGTGTCATCCAAAACCTTCAGGGCCAGGTCGCCGTCCTTGATGGAGGCCTTCATGATGGGGGTATCCTCAAAGCAGCCAACGCACTGGCCGCCCAGGACAGCCTGGTACATCGTGGGGGAATCCTCAAAGTAGGTGATGTTGAAGCCGTACTCGTCCTTCAGGCTCTCGGCATAAGAAGCACCCTGGGTGCCGGTCTTGACGGCAATGGTCTGGCCGCTCAGGTCGGCGAAGCCGACGATGGTGGAATCCGCGCCCACGGTCAGGGTCTGGGTGCTGTCATAGTAGCCGTCGGAGAAGGTCCAGCCGCTCGCCTTGCGCTCATCGGTGATGGAGGCACCGGCGATCATGGCGTCCGCCTGACCGGACTGGCAGGCCGCGATGGCGGCGTCCCAGCCAAGGCTCTTCAGCTCATACTCAAAGCCCTGATCCTCGGCGATGGCGGCGAGGATATCCACATCAATGCCGACAAAGTTGCCGGAAGCATCGGTGTACTCAAAGGGCTTAAAGACCGTGTCGGTGGCCACGACCCACTTTTTGCCGGTGGCCTCGGCGGTTGCCGCAGAGGAGGCGTCCGCAGCGCCGGAGGCCGCGGAGGAGGCGGAGCCGCCGCAGGCGGCGAGAGAGAAGGCCATGACGGAGGCCATACCGAGTGCAAACAGTTTTTTCATGAGACACTTTCCTTTCCACTCCACAGATTTTCCCGCCGCCGCGCGGCGGAAAGCAAACATCGGGCAGAATAACAAAAAAGGACAATAGCGCCGTGGTTCCTGTGCTATCGTCCCGGATCATCCTGCCTGATCCTGCTTTCTATTATAGCACACCGGCTGAAAAAGTCAATACAAAATCCGGAGCACAGCTTTATTAAATAAAGTCTGTCACGGATTTTTGCAGTGTTTTTGTAACTTTGTCCGTGCATAGCGCACACAAGGCCGTTTATGGCAGTCTCGCCGCAGGGGGTCAGGCGCGCTTTTTCTCGGGCAGCTGGCTGGCCACGATCGCGCCGAACATCAGCGCACAACCGCAAAGCTCGGTCGCAGAGAGCGTCTCACCGAGGATAAGCCAGCCCGCGAGGGCGCTGAATACGCTTTCCAGACACATGGCAAGGCTGGCGATCGTTGGGTCAAGGTCCCGCTGGGCAACGATCTGCAGCGTGAAGGCCACGCCGCTGGACATAATGCCGCAGTAGGCGATGGAGACCGCCGCACTCCGGAACTGGTCGATTGTCGGCGCTTCAAAGACAAACATAAAGATCGTGGACAGCACTGCGACCATCAAAAATTGGGCGAAGCTGAGCTGGATGCCGTCCAGCTTGGGGCTGAAGTGGTCCACCAGCAAAATCTGGGTAGCAAACAAAAAGGCACAGCCCAGCAGCTGCCATTCGCCGCCGGTCAGGGCCAGGCTGTCGTGCCCGGCCAGGCACAGCAGATACAGGCCCACCACGCTGGCGGCCACGCAGCACCACAGCTTTACACCGGGGCGGCGGCCAAAAAACACGCCGAACACCGGCACCAGCACTACATACAAAGCGGTCATGAACCCGGCCTTGGCCGTGCTGGTGGTGCCAATGCCCATCTGCTGCGCAGCCGATGCCGCAAACAGCGCGATGCCGCAGCAGGTGCCGCCCTTTACCAGCACCTTGCGGTTCTGCCAAAAGCCCGGCTCGGCGGCGGAGTTTGTCTTGCCGGCTTTGCGCAGCACGGCCATCAGCCCCAGCAGAAACACACAGGCCAGCCAGCTGCGGCCCGCCAGAAAGCTGTAAGGGCCCATGTGGTCAGCGCCCACGCTTTGCGCCACAAAAGCGGTGCCCCAGATGAAGGAAGCCCCCATCAGCAGCAGGGTATTGCGTAATTGTACGTTTGGCATAAACTTCCCCTTTTACGTTACTTTTTCTACGTTACTTTTTCCTCTAAAAATTCCTCTACAACAAAACCGCCCACACCGTCTTGGCGCGGCGCGGGCAGTGCTGTTTTGTGGTTACTGGACGGTGTTCTCGTTCTCGATGGTGGTCAGCTCCTCGCTGCCCAAGCCCTGGACCTTCAGCCCGCCGGTGATATAGTAACGGGTGGAGTCATAGCTGATGTAGACCTTGTACTGCCCGCCGGGGGTCAGGCCGGAAACATTGTACTGGTAGCAGGTGCCGTCGGTGGTGTAGTAAACGGTGGAGCCGATGACATAGCTGGTGGAAGTCTTGTCGTCGGACAGCTCCCACAAGGCAATCTTGAAAGTCTGGAAGTTCTCGTTGGTGGACTCAGTGGTGGCATAGCCGGTGATGGACAGGCTGTCGGAACCCGCCACAAAGTAGTCGGTACTGCGGTTCTGGATGCCGTTAAAGGCTACATACAGGGTGTCGCCGTCCACCTCGGACACCAGCTTGGAGGCAGTGGTGTCCATCGTTTCGGGGAAGGTCACGTCGCCGCCGCTGGTGGCGTAAGACAGATCGTCGACCTCGTCCTCATCGCTGGTTTCCTGGCGCAGACCCAGGGCAGTGGTGGTTTTCAGGATGGCGCTTTTCAGCACTTCTTTGGGGGAACAGGCCGTCAGCGACACACACAGGCAGACCAGCGCGGTCAGCAGGGCAAGGGTACGGGTACGTTTCATATTTTAATAAACCTCCGTGGGGATACTCAAAACTCAAAGTAAACATAGGTATTATATCGCATTTTGGGCCGGGGTACAAGAGGACAGAAAAGGAAATCCGGTAAAAACCGTTGCGGCTGGCCCCGCACCATGGTATACTTACAATAAATATCACTGTTAAAGGAGCGCCTGTTTATGAAAATCGCCGTTGCCGGTATCGGTTATGTGGGCCTTAGCATCAGTGTGCTGCTGGCCCAGCACAACGAGGTATGGGCTGTAGACATTCTGCCCGAGAAAGTGGCCCTGCTGGCGGCCCGCAAAAGTCCCATTGCCGATAAGGAGATCGAGCGGTATTTAGCCGAAAAAGAGCTGGACCTGCACCCGACTACCGATGCTGCCGCTGCCTACACCGGCGCGGACATCATCGTGGTTTCCACCCCCACCAACTACGACCCCAAGAAGAATTATTTTGATACCTCCAGCGTGGAGGCTGTGCTGACGCTAGCCGGGCAGTATGCGCCGGAGGCGACCATCGTCATCAAATCCACGGTGCCCGTCGGGTATACTGCGTCGGTACGGAAAAAATTCCACAACCTGCATATCCTTTTCAGCCCGGAGTTTTTGCGGGAGGGCCATGCGCTGTACGATAACCTCTACCCCAGCCGCATCGTGGTAGGCTGCCCGGCGGGGGACGGGGAACTGGCCGCCCGTGCCCATACCTTTGCGGGGCTTTTACAGCAGGGGGCCATCAAGCAGAATGTGGATACCCTCTTCCCGGGCCTGACCGAGGCCGAGGCCATCAAGCTGTTTGCCAACACCTACCTGGCCCTGCGTGTGGCCTATTTTAACGAGCTGGACACCTACGCCCAGGTGCGCGGCCTGAACACCCGTGACATCATTGACGGCGTCTGCCTGGACCCGCGCATCGGCAACCACTATAACAATCCGTCCTTTGGTTACGGCGGCTACTGCCTGCCCAAGGATACCAAGCAGCTGCTGGCAAACTATAACGATGTACCGCAGAATCTGATGCAGGCCATCGTGGACTCCAACGCCACCCGCATGGACTTTATTGCCGAGCAGGTGCTCTCCCGCGAGCCGAAGGCCGTCGGCATCTACCGCCTGACGATGAAGGCGGGCAGTGATAACTTCCGCCAGTCCAGCATCCAGGGCGTTATGCGCCGCCTGCGGGCCGAGGGCATGCCGCTGGTTATCTATGAGCCGACGTTGAAAGAGGATATTTTCTACGGCGACCGCGTGGAGAAAGATCTGGACAAATTCAAGGCCGAGTGTGATGTGATCCTCGCCAACCGCGCCGCCCCCGAGTTGGCCGATGTGGCCGGGAAGGTGTATACGAGAGATTTGTATAGCCGGGACTAAATAATGATAATACGCAAAAAAGCCGCACAGATGTGCGGCTTTTTTGCGTTAAAGGCTCCCTCTGTGAGGGGGCCTTCCTGCTTATTTACTCCGATATTTCGCCAATGTCCTCAGCACTACCTCCGGCTCCAGCGGTTTGGTCAGGTGCTCGTTCATGCCGGCTTCGTAGGCACGGCGGCGGTCTTCCACAAAGGCGTTGGCAGTCATGGCCAGGATGGGGATACTGCCCGCGTCGGGGCGGTCCAGCTGGCGGATGGCCCGGGTGGCCTGGTAGCCGTCCATCACCGGCATCATCACGTCCATGATGATGGCATCAAAGGTGCCGGGGGCGCTGGCGGCAAACTGGTCCAGCGCGTCCTGCCCGTTGACGGCCTTTGTCACCGTGACACCGGCGTTCTCCAGCACAAACACGGCGATCTCTATGTTCAGCTCGTTGTCCTCGGCCAGCAGTACGTGCATGCCCTCCGGCGTGGCGGCAGGCAGGGCGGCGGTTTCCTCTACCCGCGGGGCAGCGCTGGAGTCGATGTCAAAGGGAATCGTGATGCAGTAGGTCGTGCCCTCCCCTAGCTTACTGCGGCATTCTATCGTTCCGCCCATCTTCTCCACCAGACTTTTTGTGATGGCCATGCCCAGTCCCGTGCCGTTGTAGGAGGTGCGGGCGTCGCTGTGCTCCTGGGTGAACGGCTCGTAGAGGTGCTTCTGGAACTCCTCACTCATGCCAATACCGGTGTCGGCGCAGATAAACTCGATCCACGCGGTCTTGCCGTCGCTGCGCACCTCGCGGCAGGTCAGGTCAATGGAACCGTTGTCCTTGTTGTACTTGATGGCGTTGCTCCAAATGTTCATCAGCAGCCGCTTCAGGTGCAGCGGGCTGCCAATGAGTGTGGTGTGTTTGACCTCGGTGCGGTCGGTCATCGTGATGCCGCGCTCGGCGGCGGCGCGCTCCATCGTCTGGAGGATGCCGTCTTTCAGCTCTATCACGTTGAACGGGCAGCTTTCCAGCACGATCTCGCCGGATTCCAGTTTGCCCATGTCCAGCACTTCGTTCACCAGCTCCAGCAGCAGAGTCGAAGCATCCCAAATCTTGCGGCGGCACTCAGCCTGTTTGGCCAGGTCCTCGCTGTAATGGTCGCCGATCTCCACCATGCCGCGGATGCCGTTGATGGGTGTGCGGATGTCGTGGCTCATGCGCTGCAAAAACTCGGTCTTGGCGCGGTTGGCGCTCTCGGCTTTGCGGGCGGCGCCTTTCAACTGCTGCTGGTAGCTCTGCTCCCGGCGGAGCTGCTCCTCCTGGTAGCCATGCTTGAGCCGCCAGCGGATCATGATGACGATGAACAGCACCATGGCGTAGGCCACCAGCGTGAACAGCAGGTTCTTGGGCGTGGCGTCCAGCGCGCGGGTCAGCGGCATGTAGGCGTAGACGTAGTAGTCCCGCCCGCGCTCCAGCATGCTGTAGACCCACTCGCCGTCACCGGAACCGGCCCGCACGCGGGTCATCTCGCCGCCGTGGGCGTTCTCCCGGATGCTGCGCAGCACCGGCACGTCGTCGACGTTCTGCCCGGCCAGGCCTTCGCGGTTGGCGGCAATGATGCTGTCGCCGCTGGTGACCACCAGCGTTTCCTCGGTGCCGGGGTCGTAGCCTTCCAGCAAGTTCTGGATGATCAGGTTGTAGTCGGTGGCATATTCGGCGCTGGTATGATAATAAACGACGATCACGCCCGGCTCGTCGGTGCGGCCGTGGGCAGCCAGGTCCACGTAGGAGCCATCGTCCAGCTGGATGCGGGCGGTGTAGGTCTTAATGGGGAATTGAGCAGTTCCCAGCACGGTGTCCTTGGTGACGTACCCGCGCAGGGCGGCGTAGTCCAGCCCGTCAGTGCTGTACTCCCGCTGGACGACGCCATGCTCGTTCATCAGGATGATGCCGGTCAGCCGCTGCTCGTAGGTATAGCGGCGCAGGTCGTCGGTGTTCAGCGTGGCCTCGCCGGTCAGGGCAATCTTGTACTGGATCTCGCGGTCGATCTGCTGGGCGTTCTCGATGACGCGCATCAGGCTTTTGGTCACCGAGGTATCGTTGAACCGGTCGTAGGCTGTACGCTGCTGTTTGACGTACTGGGTGGCATCGGTGAGGTTCTGGCTGGCCAGGTGCAGGTCACTGCGGTAGGACATCAGCCCCACCAGCGCCATCAGCCCCAGCTCCAGGCAGAACATCAGGGGCCAGAAAAAGCGGACGGTGAAGGAAGATACTTTTCTATTCGACAAGGCCGTCCACCTCCAAAAATTTCTCGGGGTTTGCCAGATACTTGCCGATGATGGCGGCTAAAGTCCCGTCCGCCCGCATCTCATCGAGGGTGGCGGTCAGCTGCGTTTCCAGCCCGCGCGCGTCGTTTTTGCCAAAGGCGACGCCTAGCCCCACCACTTGTAAAGGCTCGTCCAAAATGCGGTACTCAGTGTTGTAGTCCTGCATGTACTGCAGGATCGAGACTTCGTGGGCGGCGATGGCGTCCACGTAGCCCTTGCCCAGGGCGGTGTAGATCAGCTCCCGATCCTCAAAGCAGTAGAGGTCCCGCAGGGCGGGCAGGGTGGCGTCGGTCAGAAACAGTTCCTCCGGCTTGGTGGTGCTCTGCACAGCCAGGGTGCGGCCCTCCAGGTCGGCAATGGTTTCAATATCGCTGCCGGGCATTACGGCCACCACCTGGCGGCTGGCCATGTAGGGGCCGGCCCAGCGGTAGTCATCCTCCCGTCCGTTGATGGTAAAGCTGCCCCACACGCAGTCAATGTCGCCGGTTTCCAGCAGCTGGGTCTTTAGATCCCAGTCGATGATGGTAAACTCGGCGCGGTAGCCCATGCGCCGGAATGCCTCTTTGGCAAGCTCCACATCGATGCCGGTGGGGGCGCCGTCCTAGCCAATATAGTTGAAGGGCGGGTAGACATCGCTGCCCACCAAAATCGTGGGCAGGCTGCTTTCCTCACTGCTGCTGGCGGGCATATCGGCGCAGCCCACCAGCCCGGCGGCCAGGCAAAGGGCTGCCAGGAGGCAGACGATACGTTTTAGGGTGAAATTTTTCTGCATAAGGCCCTCCTAAAAATGGCACTGGTGCAGCATATAATATATAGACATATTCTACCATATAACAGTTACTGCGGTCAATTTTGAATCGCTTGTGTGGGCATAAATTGGCGTTTTGCAAAACATGAAAACCGTGCGTTTTCAAAATTTGCGGCAACTTGCCAAAAAAGTTGTACCGTTAAAATCCAACACATTTGCACGGCTGTCGAAATATAAGGTAATACCGCATAATTCTAAGTGCTGATACGGCGAGCGAGGTACGGCAGATGCTAAGCCAAAAGCGCAGATAATACTTTGTGTATTATCGAGCATTTTGGCAACGCAGATGCCGTGCCGCAGCCGCCGGAGCGGTGCTTAAGCCGCTAGGCGGGAATTGTGCGGTGTTGCCTTAGAAAAGGAGGCAACACCCCTATGCCTAAATTTGCCGTTGTCACTGGTGCCAGCTCCGGCATCGGGGCCGAGTTCGCGCGTCAGCTTTCTGCCCGCGGTTATAACCTGATGCTGGTGGCCCGCCGGGCTGACCGTTTGCAGGCGCTTTCCAACAGTTTGACCACCGAGTGTGAAATTTTCACCGCCGACCTGGCCCGCAAAAGCGAGTGCCTGCGTCTGGCGGATGCTTTGGCCGACCGCCGTATCGATCTGTTCATCAACAACGCCGGTTTTGGTGATTGCGGGCCGTTTCTGCAGACCGATTTGGAAAAAGAACTGCAGATGATCGAAACCAACGTCCGGGCGCTGCACATCCTGACCAAGCGCATCGTCCAGCAGATGGAAGAGCAGGGGGGCGGCGCGCTGCTCAATGTCGGCTCCTGCGCGGGGTTGATGCCTGCCGGGCCGTACATGGCTGCCTACTACGCCACCAAGGCCTATGTTGTCAGCCTGACCAGCGCTGTGGCCGAGGAACTTCGGGAGATGCACAGCCCGGTCTATGTAGGCTGCCTCTGCCCCGGGCCGGTGAACACGGAGTTCAACACCGTGGCCAACGTGCAGTTTGCCTTAAAGGGCATCACGCCGGAATTCTGCGTGCGATGCGCACTGCACGGCATCCACCGCCGCAAGACCATCATCGTGCCCGGCCCGCTGATGGCCGCTGGCATGACCCTGGGCCGCTATCTGCCGCGTTCCGCCTATATCAGGATCGCAGCCCATCAGCAGCAGAAAAAGTTGTATCGGTAACAAAAAAGGCTCCCCTGGGGGAGTCTTTTTTGTTGTATCCCAAGGCCACACAAAAAACTTTCCTCTTCCTACTGTTTTTCTTAAAGGGGTTGTGCTATAATCAATACTGCATAGCTATCTGTAAACAAAGGAGGGCACGCCTATGCCAGCGCCGCAGGAACCGCGCAGCCCGCGCCCCGAAACTGAATATACCTGGCAGGGGGATTGGGCACGCCCCACTCCGCCGCCTGAGCAGCCTCCCCGCCCGGCCCCGACCGACCGCCAGCGGAGGCAAGCTGCTCGCCGCCGCCGGGAAATGCGCCGTCGCCGCCGCCGTGCCGCCTTTTTAGGCACGGCAGCGGGTATCCTGGTGCTGTCCGGCATCATCACGCTGATCCTGCCCAAAAGTGTGAAAGGCGAGACCGAACCCGAAGCCCCGGCGGTAACGGACACCACCCAACTGGTGGCCCCGCTGCCCTACGCGGGCACCAACAGCAGCGATACCAGCGGCACCGTGCAGACTCTCAACTGGGGCACAGTCGGCCCGCAGCAGCAAAGCGCCGATACCGGCTACACCTACACCGCCACACCGCAAAAATCTGTGCAGTTGGGCGAGTTTGGCCGCGTGAGCACCAGCTGGTTTGCCGATGCCGCTTTCCTGGGTGACTCCCTCACCGCAGGTTTCTGCGCCAACGAGTACAACATCGATGTGGGCGGCGCGCTCATCTGCGGCTACCGCAGCATCAGCCCCAACACCATCGTCAACCGCACCACTGTCACCAGCCCTGACCGCGGCGAGGAAGTAGCCATCGACGTGCTGGCCGCCAACCAGCCCGCCAAGCTCTACATCCTGCTGGGCACCAACGCCCTGGTGCAGACCGGCAACGAGGACAGCTTCATCAATTACTACGCCCGCATGCTGGACGACCTGCGCGCCGCGCTGCCCAACACCACCTTTTACGTGCAATCCATTCTGTGCGCCACGCAGGAGACCGTCGAGGACGACGCCCCCGGCCTTTCGCCGGACCACATCGGCCCCATCAACCAGCAGATCAAGGCCCTGTGCGAGGAGCGCGGCCTGTACTACCTGGACCTGAACGCAGAGTTCAGCGACGAAAACGGCTACCTGCTCACCGATTACGCACAGCCGGACGGCATCCATCTGACGGTTTCGGGCTACAACAAGTGGGTCAGCTACCTGTGTACCCACACGCCTTACAGCAAAAACAATCCCTATCAGCCCGGCAGCACCTATTATTTAAGCGAGGAAATGCAAAGCCAGCTGGCCGACCTGCCGTGAAACTGTATCATAAAGGAGTAAATCATGCAAAATCAGGATGAGGGGCCCCGCTACACAGACCCCGGCCACCCCTACAGCGGCAGTGACGGCCGCTACCAAAACCAATATTCCAACCGGTCCCGCCCGGCAGACAAGCCGTTCCAGTTCCCCTGGTGGGCCATCGTCATCCCGTTTTGCATCGGGATGTGGCCTGTCGGCATCGCCTTTATCATCATGAACAAGCTGATGAAAGAGGGCAAGATGGCCGACTTTGAGGAGCGTGCCCGACAGCGGACATCCCAGTTTACCCATACCTCCCGCACCACGACCGGATCGGACGGCCGGACCGTTTACGAGGCCCAGTTCCGCCGCGTGGACGAGAGCAGAACGTCCACCAGCCGGAACGCGGACGCAGGCACCCCCATTTATGGCCGCAGTGCCCCGCCGCAATCGACTGTGGAGGCCGCCGAAAAGCAGGGCAGAAAGGCCGGTGCCGCTACGGCGCTGACCGTGGCGGGTATCTTCCTGCTGCTGGGCGCGCTGATCGCCCTGCCGGATGGCATCTTCTGGCTGCCTGATGCGCTGGCCGAGGGCGGCTACTACTGGCGCTGGCTCATCGAGGACAGCATGCCGATGCTGATTGCGGCGGCGGGCGGCCTGGGCTGCCTGTTCGGCGCCCACAAGCTGCGCACCGGCCGCCGCTTGCGCAAAAAGATCGTCAATATCGTCGGTGATTCGCAGTATATGTACATTGAGGACATTGCCGCTGCCATCCCCTGCGGCTATGACAAGTGCCGCAAGCACCTGGAAAACTGCATCGATGCCGGTGTCTTTGGCCCAGACGCCTACCTGGATATGAAGCGCCGCTGCCTGGTGGTCAAGGGCAAAGCCCCCGAAACGACTGCTCCCAAGGCCCCCGCCAAAACGCAGGAGGCCCAGGCCCAAACGGCCAAGGAGACCGCGCAGACCAAGGACCGGTACCAGAAGATCCTGGACGAACTGCGCCGCGTCAACGATGCCATCCCCGACGAGGAGATGAGCGACAAGATCAGCCGTCTGGAGGCTGTCTCGACCAAAATTTTTGAGCAGGCCAAGACCGACCCCGACAAGCTGCCCCGCATGCGCAAGTTCATGGACTACTACCTGCCCACCTCGCTGAAGCTGCTGCAAGCCTACGCTGAGCTGGATTCCCAGGGCGTCGAGGGCGAGAACATCACCGAGTCCAAACGCCGCATTGAGCAGACGATGGATACGCTGGTGCATGCCTTCGAGACCCAGCTGGACCAGCTGTTTGCCGCCGATGCCATGGATATCAGCGCCGACATCGACGTGATGCAGAACATGCTGCGTGCAGACGGCCTGACCGGGGATACCCCCTTTAAACAGTAATGGTAGCCCTGCACCCGCCGCCCTATGGGCGCAAAGCGGCGCGGTCTGCCCCCAAAAAATCAAAACTTTACTAGGAGCCATTTTCCCATGCAAGGTAAAACCACCGACCAGCTGCGTGGCAGCTGGCACAACTTTTCCAAGTACCGGCCGCTGATCCGCGAGCTGGTCACCCGCGACCTCAAGGTAAAATACCGCCGCAGCTTCCTCGGCTATGTGTGGAGCATCCTGAACCCCCTGCTGATGATGCTGCTGCAAACGCTGGTATTTTCCTATATGTTCCGCTTCCAGATCGAGAACTTCCCGCTCTACCTCATCTGCGGCAACACGCTGTTCAACTTCTTTAACGAGAGCACCAATATGGGCATGGGCAGCGTGCTGGGCAACTCGTCCCTTATCAAGAAGGTGTACGTGCCCAAGTTTATTTTCCCCATCAGCCGTGTGGTGTCCAGCTTTGTTAACCTGCTGTTCAGTCTGGCGGCTATCATTCTGGTCATGCTCATCACCCGCTCGCCCTTCCACCTGACCATTCTGCTGGTATGGGCGCCGTTGGTGCTGCTGTTTCTGTTCACCTGCGGCATGGCGCTGCTGCTGTCGGCGCTGGCGGTCTACTTCCGCGACCTGCAATACCTGTACGGCATCGTTACCATGGCTTGGATGTACGCCACACCGTTGTTTTACCCCATCTCGGCTTTGCCGCCTTTTATGGTAGCGATCGTTAAGCTGAATCCGCTGTACCACTATATCAACTGCATGCGGTGCCTGGTCATGTACGGCACGGTGCCCGGCCCCAACACCTGGTTTGCCTGCATCGTCTGTGCTGTGGGCATGATGGTGGTGGGCCTGGCGGCTTTCCGCAAACTGCAGCGCAACTTTATTCTGTATCTGTAAGGAGTTCCCCCTATGCCCATCATTCAGGTGGATAACGTCTCGATGCGGTTCAACCTGGCGCAGGAAAAGACCGAGACGCTGAAAGAATACACCGTAAAACTGCTGAAACATCAGCTTTTCTTTAACGAGTTCTACGCTTTGCAGGACGTGTCCTTCTCCATCGAGCCCGGCGAATCTGTCGCGCTCATCGGCCGCAACGGCAGCGGCAAAAGCACAATGCTTAAACTTATCGCCGGTGTCATGTATCCGTCCAAAGGTTCGGTGCGGGTCAATGGTGAGATCGCCCCGCTGATCGAGCTGGGCGCCGGTTTCGATATGGAGCTGACCGCCCGCGAGAACGTTTACCTCAACGGTGCCGTCCTGGGGCACGACCGTGCCTATATGGACGAGCACTTCAAGAACATCATCGACTTTGCCGAACTGTGGGATTTTGTCGATGTGCCGGTGAAAAACTACTCTTCCGGCATGATCGCCCGCTTGGGCTTCTCCATCGCCACCGAGGTGCGGGCCGACATCCTGGCCTGCGACGAAATTTTGTCGGTGGGCGACTTCATGTTCCAGCAGAAATGCCACGACCGCATGGAACAGATGCTTTCCGGCGGTACGACGCTGCTTTTTGTCAGCCACGACATCAACCAGGTCAAGCAGCTCTGCAAGCGCGCTATCTGGATCGACCATGGCCACCTGCGGGGGGACGGCCCCTCGGCTGAAGTGTGCGATGCTTACGTGGCCGCCATGCAGCGCGGGGAATGAAAGGAACGCTATGCTGAATAAAAAGCAGAATATTCTGCGCGAAGATTTGACAGTGGTGCTGCTGCTGGCAAGCGTTGCGCTGGCGGAATACTGGTTTTTCCAGCTCTGGCGGCTGGATTGGAAGGTGCCCATGCTCTACGGCGGCGACGGCATCTACTGGGTGGGCCAGATTCAGCGCAGCTTTGGCGAACTGACCGGCTCCCTGGGATGGCCGTTCTACCAGGCCCCCAGCCCCTACGAGCCAAATTATGATCTTGTCTACGACATTTTTGTGGCCTTTGTGGGCCTGTTTACCAAGGATACCGGCACGGTGTTCAACCTGTACATCCTGGCCATCCCCTTTGCCAATGCGCTGGCCGGGTATACGGTATTCCGCATGGTGGGCATGCGCCGGTGGCTGTCCTACGGCTTCGGCATGACCTTCGGCCTGTGCGCCTATGTGCAGCAGCGCCTGGGCGGCCACATGATGCTGGCCGCCGTGGAGTTTGTGCCGTTCTCGGTCCTGCTCTGCCTCTGGTGCGCAGAGGACCTCAATTTTAACAAGCCCGGCAAAGGCTTCTTCAAAAACAAACGCAACTGGCTGGCTCTGGCTATGGCCTGGGGCATCGCCAACAACGGCGCGGCCTACTACCCGTACTTTACCTGCTTCTTCCTCTGCGTTACGGCCCTCTGCCTGATGCTGCGTGACCACGCCTGGAAGCCCGCCGTGCCCTGCCTGGTCACCATCGGCGAGATCGTAGCCTGGATGGTGCCGGATTTTTTCCCCATGGTGCTGGGCAAGCTGGTGGGGGTTGGCAGCACCATCACCAACGGCGTCTACCGCAGCCCGGTGGGTGCGGACATCTACAGCCTGCGCATCAGCAGTTTGCTGCTTTCGCCCAACGGCTTTGGCATCGGCAAGCTGGCGCGGTGGATCCAGCGCTACTTCCAGATCCTCTCCACCGACGAAGGCCCCATGTACAACGAGAACAGCTACGGCTATCTCGGCATCATGGGCATCATCGGTTTTTTGTTTCTGATCCTGATGCTGCTGCGTAACTGGGATTGGAAGGCTGGCCGCACCGAGCGCCCCGAACTGGGCGACCGTGTCTGGCTGCTCAGCCGGCTGAACGTTATGGCGCTGCTGCTGGCCACCCTGGCCGGCTTTGGCAGCATCATCGGCATCTTTATCCGCTTCATCCGCGGGTACAACCGCATCAGCCCGTACATTATCTTCTTCGCGCTGCTCACCATGGGCCTTACGGCAGAAAAGCGCCTGACCCAGCGCACCGGCAAATCCAGGGCGGCCTTTGCCGCGGTGCTGGCGGTGCTGCTGGTCTTCGGCTTCTGGGAGCAGCAGGGCCTTTACAATCCTAAGTACGAATCCGTACAGGAGACCTGGCAGCAGGACGAGGACTTTATGGCCGAGGTCGAGTCGGCGGCAGGGGAGGGCGCTATGATCTTCCAGCTGCCCTACATGAAGAACTTTGAGAACGGCCCCCAGAATAAAATGTGGGACTACACGCTGCTGCGCGGCCCGCTGCACAGCAAAACGCTGAAATTCAGCTACGGCGCAGGCTACGGCACCGAGAACGACAACTGGTACAAGGCGACCAGCGAGCTGGAGCCGGAGGCCATGGTGGCCGAACTGCGCGCCCAAGGCATGGCGGGCATCTACCTGGACCTGGACGGCTACACCGAGGAAGAACAGCAGCCCACCCTGCAGGCGCTGATCAACGCCGCGGGCTGCGACGAAAGCGATGTCATCATCAGCGAGGGCGGCACCCTGTGCTACATCCCGCTGGGGAAAGGATGACCGATGGAGCGTAACAACCTCAAAAAAATTACCGGGAGCCGCTGGTTTTTGCCCGTGGTCTGCGCGGTGTCCTTCGTGTTCGGGTGGTGGTATCTCAGCATCACCACCTGCGCACCCTTGGGCGGCGATGACGAGATCATCAACCTACAAAACTACTACTACATCACCCACACTCCCTGGTGGCAGGTGGTGCTGACTCACGCAAAAGAAATTTTGAACCAGCTGGCCCTGCAAAGCCCCCGCTTCCGGCCGTTTTCCTCGCCGCCGGTCCGCTCTCTCAACAGCTGGTTCCTGGGCGATCTGGTGGTCTACCGGCTGTATATCCTGGCCTGGACCTATGCGGACATCGCCCTGACGGCCTGGCTGACCGCCAAGGCCACCCATAGCAAAAAGCTGGGTGCGCTGGCGTTCTGCCTGCTGCCCATGATGTTCTCCCTCTGGCAGGACGCCACGGGCAACAGTATGTACTCCTACGGCGCGCTGGCGCAAAGTACGCTGCTGCCGGTGCTGCTGGCGGGTCTGTGCATGCTGCGCTGGCAGGATACCCGCCGCATACGGTGGGCGGTGCTGTCTGCCTTCTTCATGTTCATGGCCTGCGGCACCTTTGAAATTGGCTTTACCTACATTGCCGCGCTGTTTGGCATCGCTTGGCTGTATACCGGTTCGGGCAAGGTGCTGCCTGCGCTGCGCCTTTGCGTGGCCCCGCTCTCGGGCGAGGTCGTCAGCTTCGGCTTCAACATGGGCTCGCGCCTTGTCAACAACCTGCGCCGCGCGGGTATTCTGGAGGGGCAGGGCATCGACATCGGCGGCGTATCGCCAAACTTTGATCTGCCTGCGGTGCTGCGCACCTGGGTCATGCAGATGTCGGCGGGCTTTCCGCTCAACGCTATGGTCTTTGGCAAGATCAAGCCCGCCAATGTGCAGATTTCGGACGTGATCTGCGGCGTGGCGCTGGCGGCCTGTGTAATGGCTGTCCTGGCCCTGCTGGACCGCCTGCCCACCCGCAAGGAAAACCTGCTGCTGTTTTTGACCGGTCTGGCGCTGCTGTCGGCCCCGGCGCTGCTCATTGGCATTTCGCCCAAATATCAGGACGGCATCAATGTAGATTGGCGCCACGGTTACATCCCCCAGACCGTCGAGTCCTTCGGCGTGGGCCTGATGGCTGTCGCTGTGTTCGTGGTGCTGCTGCGCTTTGTGCGCGGAAGAAACTGGTGGCCGAAGCTGCGCCCCGTGTGCAGTGTGCTGCTGGCGGCGGGCATGACCTTCTCGGTGGTGTGGCAGCGCTCGGCGGCCCGCTCCTATGAGAAAGGCGGCCGCGCTTACACGGTATTTGCCGAGGGCGTAGAGGCCGGTCTGGCCGATGCTGCCGGCACCGAAACGCCTGTCGTGACCGATTACCCCGTCTGGGGCGGCGACCTGGAGGCGGAAAACGCCTTCTTCCTGCGCTATGCCGATACCGACACCAACGCCCACAGCCTGCCTGTCTGGCGCACCGAAAGCCATGATGAGGCCACTGTCTGCCGCTTAGGCTTTGCCCTGGGCAGTGATAAGCACACCGATATTTCTTGGCTGGGCACGGCAGCGGATGATAACCTCGACACCGTCACCGGCGTGACCGTCTACCTGCCCAAACAGGCAGACCCGGCGGGCACCCTTGCCTACACCACCCGCGCCGCCGACGGTACCGAGACCGAGCACACCCAGCCCCTGGCAGAACTGGCGCAAACCAAGGCCGAAAACGGCGGCACGCTGGTCACCCTGCCGGAGACCGCCCCCATCGTGGGCGATACGCTGCGGCTGCAAAGCTGAATCAAGGAGTACAAACTTACATGACGCAAACCCGTAAAAAGCGGCTGCTGTGGGCCCTTTGCCTTGCGGCGCTGGCCCTGTTTGCTGCGGCCATGGTGTGGCTGCATTACCAGCAGCTTTGCGCCACCGGCCGGGGCGAGGACCCCTATACCTCCGACCTGGGGCAGCATCTGCACTTTGCCCAAAGCGGGCTGATCTACTCGGCCACTTCGCTGCTTATCGGCCCGGCCTATGCCGCGGGCGGCAAGCTGGGCATTGCGCTGCTGCTGGCCGTGTTTCATCTGGCCGCTGTGGTTGTGTTTGCCTGGGGGTTAAAGGCCGCCCTGCCCGAATGGAGCCTGCCCGCCCGGCTGCTGGCCAGCTTTGTGGTCAACCTGGCCCAGGCGGTCTATATCCCCCGCGGCGGCTACTGGTATCAGGGTACCATCACCGGCACAATTTACCACAACACAACGTACATTATGCTGGCTCCCTTTGCGCTGCTGGCCGTACTGTGGTTCTACCGCGCCTGGCAGGGGATCGACGGCAGGATCGATCTGCGCACCTGGCTGATTTACACGGCATTTTTAACGGTAGCCACCGCCTTTAAGGCAAACCTGATCTTCGCTTTCGCCCCGGCGCTGCTGGTGTTGCTGATTGCTGATTTCATACGCACCCGCGCAAAAAATATTGGCAATGAGGTGCTGATGGGCTGCAGCGTTTTCCCCGGTGTGGGGCTTTGCATCCTCGAGGCCAACGTCCTGTTTACCGAGGAAGGCAGCGGTCTGCGGCTGATCTTCACCATCGAGTTCGACCGCCACGCTTTGCTGTGGGGTGTCTTTAACGAGGCCGCGCTGCTGGGCCTGCTCCGCTCCCTGCCCTTTGTGGCGGCGGTGGCGCTGCTGCTGCGCTGGCCGGCTTTTGGCAGCTTCCGTTATAAATTCAGCCTGTTTCTGTTTGCTGTCGCCATGGCCGAAGCCCTGCTGCTGGTGGAGGGCGGCGACCGGCTGTACCACGCCAACCTCTGGTGGGGGCCGTTCATCTGCTTCTGGGTGCTCTGGCTGGAATCGGTGGGCATCTTCCTCAAGCAGGCACTCGCCAAGCCCAAAAGCGCCAGCACCGTCCTGTGCGGCGTGGCGCTGGGCTGGCACATCATCAGCGGCGTGTGCTATCTGGTGCGGCTGATGCAGGGAGTCTCTTACAACGTGCCGATTATGACTTACCATATCGGCTTTTAAAATCAAACATTTTACAGGCGGTTTGTGCGAGGCAAGCCGCCTGTTTTTCGTTTGCTACTTGTCGTACACAGCCAAATGCGGTATAATAAAATAGAATATTTTTATAACTATGCCACGCGGCAGGCTCCACCGCCCCGCGTGTTTGGGAGGCAGTATCATGTCTGAATTTATTCCGCTTTCTGTCCCGAATTTCGGCCCCCGCGAAGCAGAGCTTGCCAGCGAGGCTATCACCTCCGGCTGGGTCTCCACCAGCGGCGGCAAAGTCACTGAGTTTGAGGAAGCGCTGGCCAACTACGTGGGCATGCCCCGCGCCGTGGCCTGCAACGCCGGTTCCAGCGCCCTGCATTTGGCCGCTATGGCTGCCGGCATTACCCGCGGGGATGAAGTCATCGTCCCGACCCTGACCTTCATCGCCGCTGTCAACCCGCTGACCCGCTACGTCGGCGCTGAACCCATCTTCATCGGCTGCGACGACAGCCTTTGCATCGACCCCGACGCTGTTGAGGACTTCTGCGCCAACCACTGTGAACTGCGCGACGGCAAACTGTACAACAAGACCACCGGTGCCCATGTCAAGGCGCTGGAAGCTGTGCATGTCTTCGGCAACATGGCCGATATGCCCCGCCTGATGGCCATCGCCCGCCGCTACGGCCTGATTTTGATCGAGGACGCTACCGAGGCCCTGGGTACCCAGTGCATCGACGGCCCCTTCAAGGGCAAGTTTGCCGGTACCATCGGTGATATCGGCTGCTACAGCTTCAACGGCAACAAGATCATCACCACCGGCGCAGGCGGCGCGGTCGTCTCCAATCATCCCGATTGGGCCGAGCACGCCAAGCACCTTTCCACCCAGGCCAAGGCCGACAT
>ERZ827168.2553-NODE-2553-length-20831-cov-3.559732_pt1 | contig 20831 bp, 16 predicted proteins | sample MGYA00519868_ERZ827168 | MGnify/ENA primary metagenome ERZ827168 (study PRJEB31778, sample SAMEA3449271) | human gut metagenome | biome: human gut; feature: human-associated habitat; material: faeces | place: United Kingdom | collected 2010/2012 ...
TCTACACCTTCGAGTCGATCCTCGATGTCTTCGCTGTGGATGTCTCCGAGACACTCGACAGCCGTATCAACGGCACGCCTCGCTACTACGCCGAGGCGCTGCTCAGGTATCAGAAGGGCGACACGCTCCGGGTGCGCGAGGACGGACTGGGCTTCGGCTATGCCAGCGAGGACCCCACGAAGCGTATCATTACACAGGTATCCTATACCGAGAGTACGGACGACCGGAACGTGGACAGCAAGCTGATTTTGAAGGTCGCCACTGGGGAGCGCGGAGCGCTGCGTGAGATCGAGGCCGAGGAGTTGATGCAAATCACGGCCTATGTGAACCGCATCAAGTTCGCCGGCACACGCATCGAGGTCATCAGCCGTCCGGGCGACGTACTCATTCCCCGTGTCACGGTCTACTGGGATGGCGCAGTGCCCGAGGCGGAGCTCTACGATGCTCTCGAGGCTGCGCTGGCCGAGTATGTCATGAACATAGACTTCGACGCTGCTATCTACGTCAACCGCGTATGGGAGGCGTTGCGACGAGTAGAACATGTCACGGATGTCTGGGCCGACGCCCGAGCCACACCCGCACAGGGACTCTTTCTCGCCTCGTACGACGGCGACGGACATCTGCAGCCCCCTCAGCACATAGAACGCATGACCCTTACCTCGTCGGGCTACGTGCGGGAATCTTCAGGCAAGGATGCCGAGGCAGAGCTTCCCACCTTCCGGCAGGCCCTAAAACTCGTAATAGACAACGGATGCGCTACAGACTCCCCATCGACAGACTCGTGAACCGTCTGGTCCCGCACTACCTGCCGGGGCGGCGTTTCATACTTTGGGTGCAGAGCCTCGTATGGCCGCTGCAAACCTTGAACGACCGCTTCTGCGTGTGGGCACACGAGCGACGCATCGAGGCGGCCATGACCTCGCAGGTCTTCTATTTCGAGTGGTTCCTCAATCACCGCTTCGGGAGCTACTTCGCAGACGCTGCGCAGCGGATAACCATCTCGGAAGGGGCTACCGTGGGTGTGGACCTCTACTTCGAGGATGCCCGTTACGGACGTCCCTTCACCGTGTGGTTCGCGGGCGAGCAGGTTGCGGACACGGAGGAGGAAGCACCCCGGCGCATGTATCTCGAAGCCGAGGAGCGGGCCGTGCTACGCGCGAGCTTCACGGTCTGCGTGCCTGCCGTTACGCTTCCCGCCAGCGAGTTCGTACACATGCTCACGCACACCGTCGAGCGTTACCGCCTCGCCGGCAAGACCTACCTCGTCCATATCGAGGACGGAAAAACGGAGACTCAAACCACACCATAGTGAAAGAATACATTGCCAAGACGGGCGGACGTTACACCTACAACGACGACTTGCTGAACCTGCAGGAACTCGCCCGGAGCATGACCTCGATCTTCGAAGGGTGCTCGAACTTCATCATCTCGGGTTGCGAGGTCGCCGACGGGCGTATCACGCCCGGCTACGTGTGGATCGGCGGTCGTGTGCGCCCCTTCGAAGGTGCCGCGGAGGTGTCGTTGCCGTACTACATCTACGAGAAGAACCACTACGAGACGATCGCCTATGCCGGGGACGTGAACAAGCACGGCCGCTGCTGCTATCTATGCTCGGGGGCGACATCGGTTCCACAGACCGAGGACGAGGTGACGGGCGCCCTGCCGGGCTATATCGAGCTGCGCGAGGATTATGCACCGCGTTTCATAGACAAGTTCATCGGCCGTTATGCCGTATTGCTGGAAAGCCCTTTCGCACGACAGACAGTTCATAAAGACCTCACGTTGGCAGGCTCCGTGAGTGTGGAGAAGCAGTTCGAATGCAAGACGGGCTTCTCTGTCGTCTCTCCCGACGGAAGCTACAGCCTGCAGGGGCTGGTGCGGGATTCGGGAGCCGCGGAAGTGTCACTCTGCCATCAGGAGCAGCCCGTCAGTCGCGTGGAGATCGCCACCGACGGGTCATTCACACTCTATGGGCAGGATGAGACGCCTCTCGTGCGCGTGAGCGGCGAGGGCGTGCACATCCCGCACCTTACGGCCGTCAGCGGCCGCCTCGGAGCGCTCCATATCGAAGGCGGCGACCTGTTCAACACAGCCGACAATACGGACGAGGGTACGGTGAGCGTGAACCGTCGCGGATATCGCGGCGCCGAAGACCGCTACCGCAATTTCGCGGTATACGATGGCCGCAACTCCGTGCCCCTGCTGCTGGCGGAAGGACGGACAGGAACAGTCGCGGTCGCGGGAGGCTTTGAGGTGCGTAGCGCCGCCGGGGGCATAACCCTGCGCAACACGCTCTACGACAAGAAGGAGGCAGCGCTGCAGAACCTCCTTCAGTGGCAGGACAAGGAGGGTGTGCGCATTGCATGGCTGGGTTACGGAAACGGGGAATCGGTACACTTGAACCTGCACAACGATTTGGGCGGTCTCACGCTCAGCGCTCGCAGTTGGGTAGACGTCGCCTCGGAACTGCGCATCGCAGGAAGGCCCATTGCGGAGCTATACGTCTCGCAGGCTTCCTTCACGCAGGCACTGGCCGCAAAGGTGAATGCGGTCGAGGGCAAGGGGCTCAGCACGGAAGACTTCACCACGGAGTACCGCCGCAAGTTGGACGCCATTGTCGCAGGCAGCCTCATGGAGGGCAGCGCGGGCTTCGCAACCACGGAGGACGTATCCCGTGCGTTGGGCGGCAAACTCAATTGTGCGGACAACCTTGCGGATCTCGCGGACAAGGCCGCGGCCCGCAACGTGCTGGAGGTCTATTCCTCTTCGGAATGCGACGGCCGTTTCCTGCAGACAAAAAACTTCCTCGCGGAGTTCGCATCCCTTACGGCTGCAGAAGTCGAAGGCAAGAGCCCCGAGGAGATCATTGCCCTGAAGCAGGAGCGTCAGCAGCGGGCTCGCGAGAACCTCGACGCCGAACGCCGGGGCACAGGGGATATGAAACTTTCCAAAGCCTCGAATCTCGCGGATGTGGAGGATAAGGATAAGGCACGTCACAACATCGACGTTTATTCGATCGAGGAGGTGGATGCGCTGCTGGCTGGGAAGCTGGACAACGACGCCGCCTATCAGGGTGCAGTCTTCACCACAGAACATAAGGCCAAACTCGAGGCGATACGCACGGGAACCTTCGCCGGCAGGGACGAAAGCGGCGGCCAGCAGAACCAGAGCGAGGGCTACGTGACGACCTCGTCCGTGGTGCGCGAACTCTCGAAGTACGCCCCGCGGCTCATGGCGGGCTACAACACGCAGGACAAGGCTACGGTGGCTGCCAATCTGGAACTCTATACCCGCAACGAGTCGGACGGCCGTTTCGCGGCACTCGGGCAGTCGCTGCAGGATTACGTCTCGTACCTCGTCCGTCAGGGCAAGGCGACGGTCGAGGCCCGTAAGGCGCTGCGCGGGGTACTTGCCGCTGCCGGCGTGGATGATCTTATCGCCTATGTACGCCGTGACCAGAACCTCGCGGATCTTACGTTCAAGGACGACAATGCCCGGCGCTTGGCGTGCCAGAATATCGGTGCTGCCTATGCTCCGGAGTACGAGAAGAAGATTACGGACACGGGGTGGCTCGAATGCGGCGGCGAGAATGCCGGAACGCTTTGGGCCCGGCAGATCGGCAACATCGTCTGCGTGCAGGGCATCATCAACACGGCCCTGCGTTCGTCGAACAACTGGGGCTCCATCGCCACGATCCCCAACGTCATCTCCCCGCCTCGCTTCGGCTGCCGGCAGACGATGGCCAATTTCAACGACGACCACGTCTACAACCGTGGCTGCTCGTTCGTCATCAAGGCCGGTTCGCGTACGATCCTCATGCACGAGAGCGGGGCTTACAACGTAACTACAGAGCTCAGTTTCTCTTATATGACCTAAAATCTTATTACAATGAAAAAGAGAGTGAACATCACGCGCGACGTGGAGAGCCGCCGCAACATCGCACGGGGCGCAGGTTTCGCAGTGCCTGCCGCTTCACCCGACAAAACCGAATGTCATGACACGAAGAACGAAGAGTCGCTGCCGGAAGGTATCCCTACGTCCTCCGCAGCCCGGAACAAAAAATCGCGGGGGACGCCCGCGGGGAAGCTTTAAGCGCTTCCCTTTCAACCAGACGCCCATAGGGTTCATGCTCTACAACGAGGCGCCTGCGGTCTACAACATTCTGATGCTGCTCTGCCCGCATTCACAGCGAAGATTCCCGCATCCGCAGACCGTGGCTCTCGTCTGCGCAGCCTCGGACGACCCTGCGCTGCGCAAGCCCAAATTCCGCCGTTACATGAAACGCTACGAGCGAGAGGGTTGCTACTGCCGCCGCGGCAAGCTCCTCACGCCCGAGCGCGAGCGTTACTATGCCCGCCTGCGGCGTACATTGCTGGATCGCTACATCGTGGATCATTGGGCGCAAATCGTACGCATGCAGAGCATGGAAGAAATAACACACGCAAGCACCACTGTCGAAATCCCGCATTGGGAAAGCGACGTTATCCGCGCCTACGTCAAGAATTTGAAATAATTCATAAAAAACTAAATATCCGATATTTGCATTTTCAAAACAAGACCTATAATTTTGCAGTGCGCTTCCTTGAAAGAAAACGCGTTCAATTTGATGGTTCCCCGCCTCTTCGGGGAGCGTGATAGTTAAGCCGGAGCTGCGAGCATCGAGCACCGGTTTTTTTCACGGCATATCGAGTAAACCAGACGGTTCCCGGCAGTACCGAAGCCGGATCAGAGCCCCGATCCTCGGCAGTATTAACTATCACACATCGCAACCATGATGCAAGACAATTACGACGTACGGGGTACCGAGGGTGCCTCTGTGGAGGAACTCTTCCTCTCTCAGGAGGAGTCGTTTTCCGAGGCGCAGGCCCGCGCCATTGAAGAGAACAAATCGTTCGCCAAAACCGAGTTCTTCCGTTTCGACAGGCTGGGAACCTATCGCCTGCGCGTACTGCCCATCGCCCCGAGCCGCACGGATACTGTAGAGCGCCGCGGGTACGAGTATCCCGTCCGGCAGTTGCTGATGGAACTCCAGCGCCCCGCAGGCGGGGAGAAGACGCAGAGCATGTATGTCACCGTACCCCGTGCCACGGAGGCCGGCTATACGCTCGATCTCATCGACACCTACCGTCGTCTGGCCTCCGAGGCCGCCCGCACAGCAGGTGATGAGAAGCTCGCCGAAAAGATAGCGGGCGGCAGCTATGGAGGGGGTCTCAAATTCGGATACGGACATGCCATGTACGTCATCGATCTGAAGGAACGCGCCAAAGGACTGCAATTGCTCACGCTCTCGCACGCACAGTTCAAGGAACTCGACGAACGACGCTTCAAACTCTGGGAAAAGAAACTCCAGAAGAATCCCCAGCATCCGTGTCCCATCTCATCCGTGTATAGCGCCTATCCCGTGGAAGTCGAGAAGCGTCGCAATGGAGGCAAGACCGAATATTGCTTCTCCATAGACAACGAGTCCGACAATGAGGGCCTTTCGAAGGAAGAGCTCACGATACTCCTGAACAGTCCCCGCATTCCGGAGATCATCTATCGCTATACGCGCTACCATTTCGAGGCGACGCTCGTCTTCCTCACCCAGTGCGACACCCGCTACGGTCTACGCGTGATGCAGAGCTCAGAGATGACAGAGGCCGTGGAAACCTTCCGCGCCGAGATACCTAAAGAGGATACTTCATCGTTCAGCTTCGATCGCCGTACGAAAGAGGCACGCGAGAATGCAGCTGCCGGAGCCCTTACGCTCGAGGGCCTGTGCAACCGTTTCGAGGAGCTCCGGGCCAAGGGTTTGGGCGACAAAACCGAAGAGGGGCAAGAACTGAGGGCCATGCTCCGCAGTTTCATCGAGCAGGAGAAACTTCCGGTGCGCGTCACACGCTCGGCGACTAACGATGAGCTGCTCGACATGATCGAGGATGCCGTCGCAGACACGGCCGCGGCACAAGATGACCCTGAAGCCGCACCGGCAGCCGCCGGGATGCAGGAGGAGGTTTCTGCACCTCGCAGGCGATAAACATTCCTGACGTCGATTCTTTTCATCTTACGGGGGCGCACCGTGCGCACCCCTTTTTCAACGATTTGACTCATGATAAGAGATAAACGACCGTGCATGCTTCTGATGAACGACATGCACGTCTCCAAAAACGATATTGCCGAATTCGACCGTAACTGGGACGAAGCGCTGGCACTCTGTCGCGAGCGCAGCATCCGCGATATAGCCCTTGGCGGCGACCTTTTCCAAAGCCGCAGCGCGCAGACGCTCGACGTCCTGCTCGCGGTACACGACGCCCTGCTGCGTGCAGCCGGGGCCGGCATCCGTCTTACGATTGCCGAAGGCAATCACGACAAGGTGAATCAGGAAGACCTGCGCGGCTACTGCCACGTCTTCGACTGCCACCCTTCGGTCACGGTCGTAGACGACATCCTGACGCTCGATGACCCTGCGTGGGCGTTCTCACTACACATGATGGGCTATTTCCCCGAAGGCGGAAGCTTTACGTCGCGTCTGGCGGCCCTTGCGACGAGCGGTCTTGTGGAGGGCAAACTCAACTACCTCTATATCCACGAGGGCGTGAACGGAGCCCTCGCCACGGCAGCGCCGTGCGAGCTGCCGCCCCGCATTTTCGAACCCTTCGACCGTGTCTTCGCGGGGCATTACCACAATCGCGCCGTCGTGCCCGGCACCCGTATCGAATACGTCGGATCGAGCCGCCAGTTCAACTTCGGCGAGGATGAAGCCAAAGGCTATACCATCCTCTGCACGGACGGTTCGTCGGAGTTCGTGCAGAACGAGGCCAACATCCGCTATAAGGTCCTCGATACGTCGGCCGATAAGGTCGGCATACACCTTTTCGACCGCATCGACGAGCTGCGCGCCGACGTCCGCTGCCGCCTCAAGGTTCGTGTGCGGGCTTCGCAGACCGACACCGTGGACCGCCAGCGGCTGCTCGATGCCGGAGCCAACAAGGTCGAAGTCCTCAGCGACACCGCCCCGATACCGGCCGCGCCCGAGGAAGATGTGCTCGACAAATTCGACGGCGCACGCCTGCGCCGCGCTTACGAGGACTTCTGCGCAGGGAGAGGCATCGACGACGTGGAGCTCGGAATCGCTTACCTTAACAAAATAGACCGTACATCATGTGGTATCTGAAACATATCTCCGCAACCGATATATGCTCCTTCCGCACGCTGGACTATGCGCCGACCGAAGGTACGACGACGCTCATATTCGGGCACAATGCCGACAACGAGTCGCAGCGCAGCAACGGAGCAGGCAAGTCGACGCTCATCGAAGCCATCACGCTCGGACTGACGGGTAGCCCCTTGCGCAAGGTCCGCGCCGAGGAGGTCGTAAACGATGCGGCCGAAGAGTGCCGTGTGACCCTTACGCTCGGCAACCGGGCCACGGGCGAGGAGATGCGCATCGAGCGTACCGTACCCCGCCGTGGTACGGCTTCGGTGCGATGCCTGCTCACGCAGGACGGGAAAACCGGAGAGGTAGCGCAGCCCAGCGTCGACGCCGCCAATCGCTACATCCTCGAACGGCTCGGCATCACACGCGAGGAGCTCTTCTTCGCATTCATTCTCTCGCGTCACCGTTATGCGGACTTCCTCTCGGCATCGGACCGGGAGAAAAAGGAGATCATCAACCGCTTCAGCGGCGGCGACAGCGTGGACCGTGCCATCGCCTCGGTCGGAGAAGACCTTGTGCCGCTGCAGGAGGAACTGCGGGCTGCGGAGCTGGAGATAGCCTCCATCGACGGGCGTATCGCAATGCTATCCGAGCAGATCGCTCACGAAGAGGAGTCCCGCAGCGAAAAGGAACTTTCTCGGAAACAGAAGATCGCCTCGATACATGAAACGATAGCCGCCAAGCGGAGTGCTGTGCGCGAGTGCGGCGAGGAGATCGCCCGTCAGGAGCGGTTCTTGTGCCGCATCGCCGAAGCCGAGGGTCGAGTGCAGAAGGTGGAGGACTCCGCAGAGCCGCTTGCGGCGTGTATGACCCGCGTACGGGAATTGCTCGTACCCCTGACAGATGCTCCGCTGACGGATTGGGGGCATGTGGCGGCGGACAAACACAAGGAGATAGAGACCTCCCGGGCGGAGATGGACAAGTGGACGCAGATCATAGCAGGAATAGGCCATAAGCTGGCCACGGCAGAGGTAGAACTTATCCTGCGGCGCAAAGAGTTCGACTGCTTCAAGGAGGAGGCTGCGGAGAAAGGCGTCGCACTGTGCGACCAAATGCGCAGCCTCGAAGAACGCCTTACACGGATGAATGCCGAAGTCGTGGAACTGCAGCGGCGCAAGCGTACCGTGACGGCGGCTGTAGAGACGCTCCACGCGCGTCTGGCAGGCGTGGTGGAGTGCCCTGCCTGCGCACATCGTTTTCTTGTAGCAGACGGTGCATTCGACGTGGCGGCGGCGCAAGGGCAGCTCGAAGGTCGCGAAGCGGAGCTCACACAGGTGAAGCAGGAACTTCAGGACAACGAACTCGAAGCCGAGAAGGTCGCGCAGATGATAACCGCCGTGCAGACCCGCACCCGCGAGCTGGAGGCCCTGCGCCGCGGCTGGGAGGAGCGTATGGCCAAGGCCACGCGTGCCGTAGACGCAGCGGAATACGAGATGGAGGGCGCGAAGTTCAATATGCAGCGCATCCGCGACCATGTCGCCGCACGTACCCGCGAGGTAGAAGATATGCGTCGTGCACTCTTCGACGAAGCATGCGACCGCCTCGTCGACCTTCGCAAGGCCGCGGAACGGTCGATCGATGAATGCCGCGAGCGTATGGCGGCAGCCGAAAGCTCCATAGAGACCCTGCGGCAGACGGCCGCCGAGCTCGAACATGCCACGGCATCGGAACTTGCGGCATCGCTCCGCAAATCGCTGAAAGAGTACCGGCGCCGAAACTCGGAACTGATGGCGCGGCACTCGCAGGCCGTGGAACGGCGTACGGCGCTGGAAACGCAGCAGCAACGTTTCGTGCTCTTTCGGACCTATCTGGCCAACACGAAGATAGAGGCTCTCGCAGGTATGATAAACCGCGTACTCGAAGACCTCGGCTCCGACCTGCGCGTGAATCTCGCAGGGTACACGACCCTCAAGAGCGGTGTCGTGCGCGAGAAGATCTCCGTCACGGTGATACGCGACGGAATGGATGCCGGCAGCATCCTGAAACTTTCCGAGGGGGAGCGGGCACGCGTGAACACCGCCTCGATCCTCGCCATGCAACGGCTGGTGAACGGCAATTGCCCCTACGGCGGAGGACTCGACCTGCTCTGCATGGATGAAATCCTTGACGCCGTGGACGCGGATGGACTTGCAAGCGTCTTCGCGGCGCTCAACAAGCAGTCCGTGACGGCGCTGGTCGTATCCCACGGACTCGTGCAGGAGAACTATCCTCACCGCATAACCGTCACGAAGGAGAATGGAGCTTCGCGGATCGAACGGCAGTAGACTCACACGCAGCCGCCGAACGCACCTCGCGTTCTACCGCACGCTCCGGAAGGCCCCTCTCCGAAACGGCATACGGCGCATCGTGGCGAGGATGTGAACTTCAACGCCCACAACCGCGACCTAAAGCAAGTCTCCGAGCTGCGGGGCATCCCGCTCTTCCTGCGCGAAGAGCGGAACCCGTTGCCCGTGGAGTGCGTGAACGCCGCCACAACTCAAGAAATGGACTGCGGGAGACGGACGGACCGACAAGAGCCGCCTGATCGCCGCATGCCGCAATGACTGCCGCTTTGCCCCTGCCTCGCATGACGGGGCCGATGCTTTTCTGCTCTCCCACGACCTCGTACGCAAGTACCGTCTGCCATAACAGGTCCGTGCACTCCTTATCCCGCCTGCGGGGCGGCTGTCTCGCCACTCCGTCCAGTTCCCATTTGATGCTAACCATAAGCCGACAGATCCCATGAAGATGAGTAATGACACAATAAGTCGGCCACGTGAAAGCACAACAGTCCCTGATTTCCCACATAGATACCGAACAGTCCGTACGTCAGCGCACGGAACTCTTCGAGCGCCTCATATTCCCCAACCGCAATCTCGTATATAAGATCTGCATGCGCTTCACATCGCGCTGGCAGGATGTCGAGGAGAACTACAACGAGTGTCTGGCGAATCTCTATCGCTACGTACACACCTACGACCCGGGGAAGAACCTCGCCAACTGGATATTCATTTGCTGCAAACGCCTGATATACGATCTGGACCGACGCAGGGCGGCATTCAAGACCTCGGACGACCTCGATCCCGAACACATCATCAGCCACCACGCCGAAGATACCGACCGTATGAGCGGCAACTGCATGGGACTCGATAACTACCGGGAGCTCTATAGCGACGACATCCTGCGGGCTCTCGACCGACTGAATCCCATATACCGGGAGGCGCTGCTCCTGCAGCAGGCCGGATACAAGCTCGAAGAGATCATGGAAATAACACACCGCAACGGCACGCTCCGTACACCGAATATCGAGACGGTCAAGAGCCGTCTGTTCCTCGCCAAACTGAAGATGCGCCAAATGATCGACCGCGATGGAAACAGCCGCAATGAGTAAGTGGGCCCTGCAGCTCGTGCAGCTGCTCGCAAGTCGTTGCATAGACCCCGCATTCCGATTCCCCGCAGGTGCCGCGGCCCAGCATACGGTGGCGGCCTGCATGGAGGCGCTGGAGCGGGAGTTCGCGGGCGTGAGCCGTCAACGGATCGTAGACTTCTGCGTATGTCAGGTGTATGCCATGACCTTTTACAAGAAAGGGACGCTCCGGCAGCGGTGGCGCGTCGCCCACTCCTTCGGGGCCAAGGCGCTGGAACGATTCCGCCGCAACGAACAGAGGCATCGCTATTGGGAGGATCGCTGGCTCGCGCAGCACGGAATCGTGCGTGCGCAACTCGTGGAGATGCTCCGCGACCGCACGCAGCACCCGCTCGCGAAGTTCATATATCCCGAATACGAGGACCGCACCAAGCGCCGGCAGGCGGGCTCGGAGGCGGGACTTTACATATGTACGCGGTCGACGCTCCTGTGGACGCCCTTCTCGCCCGTATGCCGTGCATGCGCCATGGCCGTTCAGTGCCGCACGCTGGAGCAGCGACGCTATCCGGAACTGCTGCGAATACGCGAAGAGCAATACGGGAAAGGAGGCGGCAGATGACGGCATCGCGCAACGCACTCTCGGCCGAGTATCTCTACGAACTCTACTCGACGGCCATACGCCACGAGGCCGTATGCGCCGTACTCGTAGCGCACATGCGGCGCGAGTACCTTCCCGACCGTACATTCCAACATATTCACGAGTTTTTCGTGAACCATTATCGGACCTACAAGTCGCCGCCCTCATATGCCATGCTCGCGCAGACATTCGCCTCGGATTACGATGCACTGGAACTGGTGAACACTTTCCGTGAGTACGACGGAGAAAACAACCCCGAAGCGGTTGTCGACATGCTCGAAACGTACATCAAGGGCGTGCGTCTGCAGGCCGTATACTCCGAGGTGGGGAAACTCTACAACCAGAGCCGACAGGCCGAGGCCGAAGCGAAACTCAAGGAATACGCCGAGTGGCTAGCGGGATTCACACTCAAGGATTCGGCATTCGTGGACGTGGTGAAGACCTTCGCCATGCGTTTTCATCGCAACCGCCGCCGTGAGGAGGAGCTGCAGGCATCAGGCGTGAAGCCCGTCACACGCTTTTATATTCCCGATCTGGACGAACTGAATGCCGGACGCAGCCTCCGCGGACAGCTATCGTGCATCCTCGCGTCGACGGGCGTGGGAAAGAGCCACATGGCAAAACATATAGGCTTGCGGGCCGACATCGACGACGGACTGCACGTGCTGCATTTCCAGCTCGAAGGTTCCGAAGAAGAGGCACTCAATGCATACAGCGGGGGACTCATAGCCCGCAACGCCTTCTATTTCGAGCGGGGGCATATCGCCGAGGTGGAGATGCGCCGCTTCGAAAAGGAGATCGAGCGCTATGCCGGGAGTATAACCGTACGGTCGTTTCCACGCTTCGCGGCACGCATATCTACTATCGATATCCGAAACGGCATCGCCGAATACCGCAAAATCAACGCCCGAACGCCCGACATCGTCATCATCGACTCGATGGACCTCTTGAACGACGCCTCCCGCCGCCAGTGGGGAGCCGAGCACGAACGCTCGAAGCGCATCGCCGTGGCGAACGACCTGAAGGACCTTGCTGCCGACGAGAATGTATGGATGGTCGTCACGTATCAGGCGACGATCGAAAACCGCGACTGGCTCAACGACGAGAACAACGTCCTCACGGAGTACAACTGCTCGGAAGCGAAGGGGCTCGCGCGGCCATGCACCCACCTTATATCGCTAAATCAGTCCGCGGCCGAGCGCGAGACCAACGTCATGCGTCTGCATGTGGCAAAGAGCCGGTTCTTTCGCAAGGGAGATACTTTTCGCATAGCCACGGACTATGACAACGAAACCTTTTACGATGCGGTAAGGACGCTGGGGCTCAGACAATAAAACAGGATGGCTTATAAACCATCCTGTTCATAATCTGCAATATCTGAATGCAATTACCATGCGTTGTTTTCGACAGCCGAAACATATTGTTCCCATAAGTTTACGAAAATTCGATCTATCAAGGCTATGACATAAAAGCGAATGAAGTAATTTTCGTACTTGTAATCTGGAGAGGCCAGCGTCCGCAATGTCGGAAGATGGTGCTGGTAAGACATAAGATTATGGGCACATCTGTTGCGGTGACGATATAATCCGTCGTAGGCATCTCTAAGATTATTTTCTTTTTCTGCTCCCGTTAAATTGTCTCTTTGAGCAAATAATTCTATCGTCTTCTTTGCAGGAATGATGAACTGTTTGTCCGTTATGCCGCGAAAAAACTCCTGATAACTCTCGAAATCATTCCACAGCCAGACCATGATATTGCTATGGTCCAAAATATGTTCCATATCTACATTCAGATCCGTGCGTAGTTTCCGTTTATCGATAGACGCCAACTCTATTGAAGGGTCGTATTTGTGAATTTGCCCCCACAGATCACAAAGTATGTTTTTCTTGTCCTTATAGTTTGAACACTCTCCATAGGATTTGGATGTAAACTCATATCGGAACTCATAATCGTCTGTGGCAAGTTCCCACAGGATACATTTGAGCTTTTGTTCTTGGAATCCTGTCATTTTCAAGAACGTGGACTGCATGACATATTCGCACAGCGGAAAGGTTTCGACGCCATCTCCGCAACCGCCACACGCAGCTACCATATCCTGCAATATCTGCGTGATCGGAGATATGATGAAGTCGTGATGCGTTCTCATCGGCAGTAACGTTGATAGATGGTTATTGAGTCGGTTATGCGTGCCCTTAAATACTTCAAGGCCCCTGGAGCTCTGCTGTGGGCGGGACTATCCTTAAATTCTCTTATTTTTTGTTCCAATTCGGGCAGCAACGCTTCTTTACGAGAATTGTCGACTTCCTTTTTCTCGAACAAAATCACGTACATAAGCCCAAACAGGTATATGTCCATATCTATGATGGAAGTAAACTCTTTGGGTATTTCCAATGCGGTTATCGTCTCTCTGAGCCGAGTATATAATTCGGCGTACTGTTTATCTGGGAAGACGTCCGAGAATTTGGAGAATAGACTATCGTCGGTATCGTTTACCACTGCGTATATGAATCTTTCATAATACGCTTCCATAATCTGCTTAAAACCGCGTGCGACACGGTTGGCGTTCGTATCCTTATGGTATTGAAACAACAAGGAGAGGTAACGGACAAAGTCCATGTAAGTTGAAGAAGACGACTGTTTGATTTGTAAAGAGTGCACCAGTTTCGGTTCAAAAAAATCGTCGTATCCGTGTGAAAGGAAATACAGGGATTTACGGCTTTCTTGGGGCAATAAGGCTTTACCCTGTTTATTGATATTGCGAAAAGTAGTCGAGTAATATTTCTGCTGTTCTGGAGGCGTAATATTGGGAACAAGATAAGTGAAACCCATGTTGCGTGTTTTGAAAAAATCTTCATCTACGCCCCAGTCTTTCTCGTCATAGAGGTCCCTGTCCACATTGGCCAATATATCTTCCTTGGTACGTCCTTTTTTAGTAAGTTCTTCAAGAGTCCATTCCATGAAGTTATCGCCACTTTCTTCCGGCTCCGCTTCGTCATCATTTTCATTGGCCAAAGAGTTGAGGACCTCTTTGAATTTATCCTTTTTAGGAAACAATCCGAGATAGGCCAAAAATACGCTGGTCAACCTTTGCTGGCCATCGAGAATCAAATTCTCGACATTGTTGATGCCATCGAACTTTCCAATCGTTACCGGAGGTACGAAATCTTCATTTTTAAGCGTCGTGATCAAGGCTTGAACACGCTCCTCATCCCACACGAACGTACGTTGGTAAGGGGGTAATTTGATGTTTTGTTTCAGTAATAAATTGATCCAATGGGATAGCCTGTATTCCCCGTAATAGATTTTTCGATTCGCAGCCATATCAATCATTTATTGGATATTATAACTCTTTTTCTTTGAATAAAGTTAGCTTCTTTTTACGAATATGCAAAGAAAATTCAACTCAAAATTTCAAGCGTGGTCTATCCTTAAAGGCCATGACTCAGGAACACTCATATATCATCGAGGAGCTTGCCCGCGAGCTCGGCGCCCGGCGCGACGGTTCAGGCCGCAACCTTATAGCCCGGTGTCCGTACTGCGGTAAAGAGGGCAAATACGGCGTTTATATCGGTCCTGAAATGGCTCGCAAGAAACCTTTCATGACGCACTGCTTCTCGTGCGGGGCTTCCACACATTCACTGGAGCGCACGCTCGAAGCCCTCGGACGCCTGGACCTGCTGCCGACGCGCACGACCGACCCCGAAGCCAAGCTGGACTGCAGCCTGCTCTTTCCGCTCGATGCGGGCGAGGAGATCGACGATGGACTGGGTATCGTGGAGCTGCCGGAGTTCTGGCGCCGCACCTTCCTGCATCCTTACCTCAAGGGACGCGGCTTCACGGCCGACGACTACGAGTTCTTTCCGGTGGGAACCACACGGGGCCTGAACTTCCGCTACGACGATTACGTGATTTTTCCGGTTATCGACTCCGGCGACACGGTAGGATACGTCGCCCGCCATCTTTGGCCCAAGGCCGAGATCGATGCCTACAACCGCCAGGCGAAATTCACGGGCGACTACGCCATACGGCGCTTTCGCAACTCCACGCAAAACGACTTCGTGAAGCTGCTTTACAACTACGACGCGGTACATGAGGACAGCACCGAGACGGTCGTTCTCTGTGAGGGCATATTCGACGTGGTGGCTCTCACACGCAAGCTCGACCTATACGAGTCGGAGCGCGTGGCCGCCGTAGCCACCTTCGGAAAGAAAATATCGCAGGCCCAGATTTACAAGCTTCAGACGAAAGGCGTGCGCAACGTCGTGGTGGGATACGACGGGGATGCTGTGGACGCCACGAAGAAGACGGCCGAGGAACTAAGCCGCTACTTCGAGGTGCTCGTGGCCGATATTCCCGATCCCAAAAAGGACTGGGAAGACCTCTCTCCGCAGGAGATCTACGACATCTTCGCCTACCGCCTCAAAACGCCCGTCGAGTACAAAATCAATAAAATCCAGCAACTATGAACGATCTAACCCGATGGCTCGACAGCCAAAATATAGACTACTGTGTCATGGACAACGAGGTGGTCGATATACCGGAGTTCGGCCGCCTGTTCCGCGCCGACCTTACGGGCGTGAAGAGTATCTTCCGCCAGCGGGGAGATGAGCAGGTCTTCAACCTGATGGAAGACCCGCAGACTCTTATCGACGAGGGTATTTTTCACGTCGCCTTTCCATTCGGCGACAACTGGTACTACTATGACCTGCGCGGGGAGTTTTCCCTGAATATCCTGCGGCATATCGGTCGGCCCAAGCCTGACGGGTGCGATGTCGAGTTCGTCAATCTGGGCGTTCACACTCCCTACGAACTGCTCAACGCTTCGGGCGATATCGGGGCATGGGTCCGAAAGGCCAAATGGATGGGCCATACGGCCCTTGGTCTCTGCGATCGCAATACGATGGCCGGAACACTGGCGTTCCAGAAAGAGTGCGCCAAGGCTGGAATTAAGCACGTCTTCGGCTATTCGCTCACGCTGGATGGCGACGGAACGGAAGTCCCGTTGAAGGTCTACTGCCAGAGCCAGCAGGGATTGCAAAACCTGCTGCGCATCCAGAAAGCGGTGATGGTGGACCGCGAGGACGGGAGGATCGACATGGAGCGCCTCATGGCCCACGGACGCGGCAATGTCCTCGTGCTTGGAACGCTCGCAGCGGAGTGGATGACGGAGAACCGCCCGGCCATCGGGCGACTGCGCGAAGCCTTTGAGGCCCTCTACTACCAGATTGATCCCACGGAGTTCAAGGCCGACCGTATCGATGTGCTGCGGCTGGAGAGTATGCGGCGATACTTCCACGAGTTCTGCAAGAAAGGCGTGTTCGAGGTGGAACCGGTGCTGATTCCCGATTGCTACTACATCGACCAAGCCGACGCCCGCAGCAAAATCATACTCAACAAGATCGCCACGGGCGCCGCGCACGAGCAGAGCAACGAACAGTATTTCCGATCCGCCGGAGAGCTTCGGGACAAGCTGCGGCCGTTGTTCGACCCCGAGCGGTGGGATGTGGACGAACTGTTCCGGCGGATGTGCCGCAATACGGTCGTGATCGCCCAAGGGGCCGAAGCGGCATACCGGACGGACGCCGTCTTCATGCCGCGCTACGACATGACGCCGGACGAGAAAGCGAAGTATGGCGACACGCATACGATGTTCCTTTCGCTGCTCGAAGAGGGTTTTTCCAGATTGGTACCTGCGGAAAAAGAAGCCGAATATCGGGAGCGTCTCGATAAGGAGATTTATATCCTCGAATCGACGGACAACATAGACTACTTGCTGGTTCAGTACGACACCGTGAACTGGGCGCGCCGCAACGGCATCCTCGTAGGCTGCGGTCGAGGCTCGGCGGGCGGCTGTCTGGCCTTGTACCTGCTGGGCATCACGCTGATCGACCCTGTGAAGTACGGTCTGTTGTTCGAGCGTTTCCTACTGCCCGAACGCGCCGGATTGTATGCGGCCTGCACCACGCGTATCGTAGGACGCATCGACTCGAAGGACAGCTACCGCATCGGATTGGAGAACAGCCGCGAGATCCTGCTGGACCGCGATGCCCGGCTCGTGGTACGCCGCGGCGACGAACAGATCGAGGTCTATGCCGACGAACTTCGGGAAGGAGACGACATCTTGTTCGACAACCGCGATTTACTGTTTGAAATAGACCGACAATCATGAGAATAACGAAGATCACACACGAAAAAGCTCCGGTCGAAGCTCTCGATACGGAGGCAAACGAGGGCTACCTGCAAGGTCCCGGCCGCGTGCTGGCCGACGTCGATGTCGATTATCAGGCCGACCGTCGTCAGGAGGTCAAGGAGTATCTGGAGCGCCGCTACAATATCGAAGGGCGGCAGCGGGTCTTCTCGGCCGGGACTTTCTCGACCATGAAGCTCAAAGCCTGCCTGAAGGACGTCTGCCGCGTGCATAAGATTCCCGTGTCGCTGGCTAACTATATCTCGGCGATCATCGGCTCTTCCGATGCGACATGGACCGACCTGTTCCGCCTTGCGGCCCGCACGCCCAAAGTCCGCAAGTTCGTGAACGATTACCCGCAGGCCGTCGAAGATATGCGCCCGCTGCTGGGCCAGCCTCGTTCGGCCTCGGTGCACGCCTCGGCCATCCTGATCACGCCGGAGCACCGGGACGGAGAGCCGTCCGAATGTTTCGACTTCACGCCCGTAAAACGGGTGGACGGCATGCTCGTCAGCGAGCTGGACGGCTACTCGCTCGACGAGGTGGGGCTTCTGAAGAACGACTGCCTCGGCATTCTGGAGCTTACGAAGATACAGTCCGTACTGAATGAAATCAACCGTATCTACGATTCGGGCATCTCCTTCGAAAAGATCGTACTCAGCGGACTGGATGACAAGAAGACCTACGGACTGCTCTGCGAAGGCTACACGGCCAACATCTTCCAGCTATCCTCGGCAGGCATGACCCGTTATCTGCAGGATATGCAGCCGGCGTCGATCGGTGATCTGATCGCGGCCAATGCGCTCTACCGTCCGGCAACGCTCGACTCCGGCGCGGCGGAGAACTACCTGCGCTGCCGTCTGGGCGAGGTGGCCCCGGTCTACCTGTGGGGAACGTACGATGCCCTGAAAGATACCTGCGGGCAGTTGATCTATCAGGAGCAGGTCAGCCGCCTCGTCCGCGACGTGGGCGGCTTTTCATTGGCCGAAGGTGTGCGGCTCGTCAAGCTGATCTCCAAGAAAAAGATCGACGTTATTCATGCCATGCGGGAGAAGTTCATGACGGGAGCAGCAGAGAAGGGATGCCCGAAGGACGACGCCCTGCGCATCTGGGATCTGATCGAAAGCGCCGGAAGCTATCTCTTCAACCTATCCCACGCCTCGGCCTACGCGATTACGGCTTACGTCGGTGCATGGCTCAAGGCTAACTATCCCACGGCCTTCTATACCGTGGCCCTGCAATACGCCGATGACAAGGAGATCGTTACGCTGATGTCCGAAATGGAGCGGTGCTCTGCGGCCCGTATCGTGCCGCCCGACATCAACCTCTCGCAGGTGCAGTTTTATACCGACTACCATAGCGACAGTATCTACTGGTCGTTCGGCCGTATCAAAATGGTCGGCGTCCGAACGGCGGAACATATCGTTCGCGAGCGGGAGCGATTCGGAGAGTTTACGGGTGTCGGGGATTTCGTCCGCCGTATCTTCCGCCACCGGCTCAAGAAATACCGTACTTGGGAGGACGACCTTCCGCCAGCCGAGGCGGCACGTGTTCCCGTAAACGCCCGCCATGTCCGTAACCTGATTTTGGCCGGCTGCTTCGATACGGTGGAACGTATCGCATCTGTTACCGAGCGTTACGGCATCCTTCAGCGTGCCGCCGCGGAGCTGGGTTTCGCGCTCGACGAGCGGGACTATCCGCCGGAAGAGATCGCCAAGCACCACTTCTGGGCCCGGCAGCAGATCGCCGTGTCGGGCATCGGATCCGTGGACTACCGCCGCATCTTCGACGAGTCGGCAGTTCGTGCCCGCATCAAGGGCCGCGCGTCATACATGAGCCTGCGCGATGCACTGGTGATGGAGAACGAAGGGAAAAAAGTCGCCGTCTGTGCAACCGTAACCGATGTGGAGGAGCTATCCTATAAGGACAGGACGACGGGCGACCGGGTCACGTTCTGCAAGATGACCCTGCAACAGAACAGCGACACGGTCGAGGCGGTCTGCTGGAACGATTTCTTCAGTATCCGCCGCGCCGAGATCATGGGCCTCAAGGACCGTATCGTGGTTCTTACGGGAATCATCAGATACAGCGACTATTCGGGCATCAATACCCTGCATACGACCAAAACCTCCATATTATCGCAAGAGTGAAACCAGTAATCATTGCCATCGCGGGTGCTTCGGGTTCCGGCAAGACCACGCTATCGAAGTACCTGCAACGTAAATACGGCATTCCCGCCATCGTATCGACCACTACGCGCCCGCGGCGTGCGGACGAGCGGGAAGGCGAGGATTATTTCTTCGTAAGCAGCACCCGGGGCATCAGCAAGAAAGCGATGCTGACCTACACCCGTTTCGGGAAACACGAATACTTTTCCCGGAAGAGCCAGCTCCCTGCGTCCGGTTACTGCACCTACGTGGTGGACGAAAACGGTATCCGCGCCCTCAAACAGGCTGCCGGAACGGAGTACGACGTCTTTACGGTCTACATTTCCTGCCGTACGGAAAATCTACCATCCCGAGGTGTCGATGCGGAGCGTATCGAACGCGACAGAACGCGACCGCAGGTGGATTATTCCCTGATCGACGTGGTGCTGGGAAACAACGGCACCGAGACGGAATTCCGCAAAGGGGCCGACCAACTGATGCAAATCATAGAGCAATGGCAGCACCTGCGGTAGAGAACAGGATATACACGGCTATCGGCCTCGATTTCGAGACCGGAGGGCTCGACCCCGTGCGTTGCGCCTGCACGCAGATCGCCGTGCAGGCCCTGCGGCTCGATACGCTGGAGGTCTTCGACCGCTATACGGCTTATATCGCTCCGTATTGCAAGCAGGAGCTGGGTGCGGCTCGCCGCAAGGTGCTCCGCTCGAAGCACGAGCTGGCGCAGCCCACCGAGCGGATGGACTACGAGCCGCGAGCGCTTGAATATTCGGGCATCACGATGGAGCGTCTCGAAGCGCAGGGCGTCGATCTGAAGGAGGTCGCCGGGGCCGTGCTCCGCTTCGCCGAACGGGCGACGCTCAGCAAGGGCACACAGTGCAAGCCGGTACTCATCGGCCAGAATATCACCTTCGACATCGGCTTTCTTACGCAGCTGATGAGCTATGCCGGCCTTACGAAGGAGTACGAGAAAACGTTTGCCGGAAAAACGGACTTCTATGGCAACTTCCAGCCTCTCTATCTGGATACGATCCTGCTGGCACGGCTGGCATTGGCCGCCGATACCGGAGTTACGTCCTACAAGCTGGAGCTGGTGGCCGAGCGGCTCGGTATCGAGCTCGACGACGCCCATGATGCCGGAGCCGACGTCGCGGCGACGCTTGAGATCGTCCGAGTCTGCGCGGCCCGTATGCGTAACAGTGAGGGCGCCGTGACAGAAACCGCCCCCAAGGAGAAGACCAGAAATCACTTTCTGATATGACGAAGGAACAGAACGAGATCTTCCAGTCCATGGTGGACGA
>ERZ827168.2554-NODE-2554-length-20830-cov-6.300217_pt1 | contig 20830 bp, 16 predicted proteins | sample MGYA00519868_ERZ827168 | MGnify/ENA primary metagenome ERZ827168 (study PRJEB31778, sample SAMEA3449271) | human gut metagenome | biome: human gut; feature: human-associated habitat; material: faeces | place: United Kingdom | collected 2010/2012 ...
AGGCTGTCTACCTTCCTACCAATCATTTTCTTCGGGAGGAAGTGATGGACACGCGAAAGTATCTTTCCCATTTCTTCCCTTTCGAGAAGCCGGACTTTTTCAAGAATGGAAAAGACTCACTGTGGAATATCAATGGAGACCGCACCATGATTGCTCTGGCAATGACATTCCGCAAGGAGCCGGAGGCACAGGTCATGTGCTTCATGCGTAACTACGCGGAACGCTACGACTGGTTGGAGCAGACCTTTCAGGACTGGTCATTCACTTTTCTAAGCAGCTTCCTGTTCTATGAGGATGATGAGGAGATGGACGAAGACATCCGTAACATTTACCGTCAGGGCATGGCTGCGTTTGGAGGAATCGCACCGAATTACCACATCGAGTTATGGGAACGGCCCACCATTGTTTGGGATTTTCATTCCCTGCTGCTGGCAATTCAGATGATGTTCAGCTTCATGCTGGCGGATGAGACTTCCAGTCTGAAGCTCTGCAAAAACTGCATGAAGGCATTCTTCGCCAAGGATAACGAGGAAGATTTCTGCTGCTCAAAGTGTGAAGCGGAATACAGTGACGAGAACAAACACTCACTTGTGTCCCGGCGAGGGTAAGCGACACGACTTTAGGTTATTTCATACGATGGAGCAGACAAAGCTGTTTTGCCAATCACTCATATTATTGGAAAAGTGTGATTGAAATCACTTAAATCTACATAATTTTGTGATGAACACTTATTGGCACCCAAAGTCATAGATAATGCGTTTGGAACTTACTGAAATTTTACTGCCGTTTGGCACAAAAAGTTCAACAACAATTTGACAATTCATTTCTATCTGGGTATAATATTATTGAAAAAAGAGCGGCGATTGGCAAAATATTTTCACCAGAGGTGGTTACATTGGATATTAAACGTGATTATTATCTGCAAAAATTGATTGCAAAGAAACACAACGGTCTGATTAAGGTTATCACCGGCATGCGCCGTTGCGGCAAATCCTATCTGCTGTTTACCTTGTTCAAGAAGCATTTGCTGGAAAGCGGAGTTGCTGAGGATCATATTGTTGAGATTCCCTTTGACTCTTTTGAAAGCAAAAAGTATCGTGATCCGGAAGTTCTCTATCCTTATGTAAAAGAGAAGTTGGTTGATGATCAAAAATACTATATCCTGCTTGACGAAGTGCAGCTTTTGGGCGAATTTGAATCTGTGCTGAATGGCTTCATGCGTATTCCAAATGTGGATGTATACGTCACCGGCGACGCCGGCATACAGGAGTTGAACCGCGACATGCGGCAGGTGGACCGCCCCACCGACGTGCTCAGCTACCCGACGGTCAACTATCCCGCCGGCACCACCGCGAAGGACAACAAAAAGCGCCTGCTGCGGGAAAAAGACCCGGAGGTAATTTGAACCATGCGTTCTGACCAACAGCAAGCGATCAACCGCTTGGCGGGCACCTCGGCAACCGCTTTTTTGTGCGCGGTGCTGTGCGTGTACCCGCTGTACATTGATAAATTTTCCAACCTTGGTGTGACCAAGTTCACCGGCTGTTTTACCCTGTTTCTCTTGTTCCTGCTCTGGCTGGTGGCCTGTACGGCCATTGGGGCCCGTGCGCCCCGCCCGCGCAACGCCAACGCCGGACGAGATGCAACCCTGTGGGGTGTGCTGGCCTTTGCAGGCACTAGCCTGATTTCCACCTTTACATCGCTTTCGCCCACGGCGTCCACCTGGGGGCTGGGGGGCTATTACGGCGGGCTGATGCTGGTGCTGTTTACCGCCGCCGGGTACTGGGCTGTGCGCAGCTACCTGGACCTTGAAAACCTGGATTTTGTTTTCTGGGTGCTGGGCATTACCACAAGCATTGTGGCAGTTTTGTATGTGCTCAACATCTTTAACATTGACCTTATCGGCGCGTATGCAGACACCGCCGTGGTGGAGCGCGCACAGTTTTTCTCAACCCTGGGGCAGAAGGACTTTAACGGCTGCTTTTTCTCGGTAGCGCTGCCCATTGTGTTTTACCAGTTCCTGAACGCCAAAGATACCAGAACCGCTGTCTGGACCGGCATTCCGGCAGCGTTTGGCGCATTGGCGCTGGCCGTTGTGGATTCAGAGGCACTTGCCCTGGGCATCGGCGCGGCGGTGATGGTGCTGGTCTGCCATAAAAACTTTACCACCCGCCACCTGCGCCGTGCGGCGCTCATCAGTGCGGCGTTCTTCGGCTGGGCTGCCTGGATGCATTACATGCGTGCCAGCGTTTACACCCAGGGCGGCACCGCCCTGCTGGCCAAACTGGGCGCGTGGCAGGTGGCACTGCCCTGCATGGCGGCAAGCCTGCTGCTGTGGCTGGTGCTGTTTGTGCTGGCCCGCAAAGGCATTGCAGCGCAGGCCCCACTGTACCTGCCGGGGCGGGTCATCACCATTGCTGTGCTGGCGGTGGGGGCGTTGGCCTTTGTGCTGGCCAATGCAATGCCAAACCTGCCCCTGCCGGAAAGCCTGCATAACCTGCTGGTGTTCAACGATGACTGGGGTACCTACCGCGGCGTGGCCTGGCGCGCTGCGTTTGGCACCTGGGCGGACGGCAGCTTGCTGCGCAAGATTGTGGGCATTGGCCCCGGCATGATGCATACCGCCGTGGCCGCCTGGGCAGGCGACGCCATGACAGCCCGCATGGCGACGTTCTATGCCGCGCATAACGAATATCTGGAACAGCTGCTGACGACCGGCATTCTTGGCTTGGCCGCCTGGCTGCTGCTGGTGGCGGCCCACCTGCGGCGCGGGGAACGGAGCTGGAACACTCCCGGCGTGGCCCCAGTCATGCTGGCGCTGTGCAGCTATCTGGCACAGGCGGTGGTATCCATCCGGGTATCCATGGTGTTTCCGCTGGTTATGCTGCTGTTCGGTGCGCTGGCGGCCCTGACGGCCCCGGAGCTGCCGCAGCCCGCCGCCCCCGCGCCCCGCGGCAAAAAGCAGCAAAAGCCGGAACCGCTGCCGCCTAAGAACGCCTGGTATTTTGCCAAAACCGTGCTGGCTGCTGTGTTGTGCATGGCAGCGGCAAGCGGCATTGCGCCGCTGCTGTTCGGCTTTCTGATGGGATAAAGCAAAGGAGGGGGGCACTGTGGCTGTGCTGCGCTCCTGCACCCCGCTTTCGTTTCCAATCTGCCGATTGGAATAGATTTTAGAATTCTTTTGACTGGTGAAAACGCCGCCCCGCAGGCAAAACGGGGCGGCGTTTTGCTGAATATGCAGAAAATGGCAAGAAAAATTTATCAAAAACAGACGGTTAGAAAAGACTAACATCTTGAAAAAAGGCCACTACCCTCGTATAATAAAATTAGCTGTGAAAAGCTTGACAATGGACGGCCGGAACGCACAGCCCCCGCGCAGGCTTGCTGATGTTTGTGCGGTGCAAATGGCACCGGCTTCCGACAATAATGCAAAGGAGAGAATATTATGATCGAATACTCCGCACAGGTCAACGCAATGTGCCCGATCACAAAAGGACCCAAGCACGGTCCCGCGCCCATCCCCGAAGAGGGCCAGTGGGTCAAGGCGTATAAAATTGAGGATATCAGCGGCTACACCCATGGTGTGGGCTGGTGTGCTCCCCAGCAGGGCACCTGCAAGCTGAGCCTGAACATCAAGAACGGCATCATCGAGGAAGCCCTTGTTGAGACCATCGGCTGCTCCGGCATGACCCACTCCGCCGCTATGGCCGGCGAGATCCTGCCCGGCAAGACCATCCTGGAGGCTCTGAACACCGACCTCGTCTGCGACGCTATCAACGTTGCTATGCGTGAGCTGTTCCTGCAGATCGTCTACGGCCGCAGCCAGACCGCTTTCTCTGAGAACGGCCTGCCCGTCGGCGCTGGCCTGGATGACCTGGGCAAGGGCCTGCGCTCTATGACCGGCACCATCTTCTCCACCAAGGCCAAGGGCGTCCGTTACCTGGAGCTGACCGAGGGCTACATCCTCAAGACCGCTCTGGATAAGGACAACCAGGTCATCGGCTACCAGTTCGTCCGCCTGGGCAAGATGATGGAAGACATCCGCCACGGCAAGGACCCGAAGGAAGCCTACGAGAAGAACATCGGTACCTACGGCCGCTTCTCTGCCGAGCAGGGCGCTGTCAAGTACATCGACCCGCGTGAAGAATAAGAGAGGGAGGAACATAGATTATGGCAACTTTTGAATCCCAGAATCGCCGTATGCCCAAGATCGAGGCTTGCCTCAAGGCCAACGGCCTGGAGAGCCTTGACGCCTGCAACGAAATGCTGCTGGCCAAGGGCATCGACTGCGATAAGATCATCCGCGGCATCCAGCCCATCTGCTTCGACAACGCCGTCTGGGCTTACACCCTGGGCACCGCTATCGCCGTCAAGCGCGGCCTGAAGAGCGCTGCTGACTGCGCCGCCGCCATTGGCGAGGGCCTCGAGGCTTTCACCATCCCCGGCTCTGTCGCTGAGCAGCGCAAGGTCGGTCTGGGCCACGGCAACCTGGGTGCCATGCTGCTGCATGAGGACACCCACTGCTTCGCCTTCCTGGCTGGCCACGAGTCCTTCGCAGCCGCTGAGGGCGCTATCGGCATTGCCCGTACCGCCAATAAGGTCCGCAAAGAGCCCCTGCGCGTCATCCTGAACGGCCTGGGCAAGGACGCTGCCCAGATCATCAGCCGTATCAACGGCTTCACCTACGTCAAGACCGACTACGACTTCGCCACCGGCGAGTTGAAGGTCGTCGAGACCATCCCTTACTCCGACGGCGAGCGCGCTGCTGTCAAGTGCTACGGCGCCAACGACGTTCTGGAAGGCGTTGCTATCATGAAGGCTGAGGGTGTTGAGGTTTCCATCACCGGTAACTCCACCAACCCCACCCGCTTCCAGCATCTGGTCGCCGGTACCTACAAGAAGTGGGCTATCGAGAACGGCAAGAAGTACTTCTCCGTCGCTTCCGGCGGCGGCACGGGCCGTACCCTGCACCCGGACAACGTCGCTGCAGGCCCCGCTTCCTACGGTCTGACCGACTCCATGGGCCGTATGCACGGTGATGCCCAGTTCGCTGGTTCTTCCTCCGTCCCGGCTCACGTCGAGATGATGGGTCTGATCGGCGCCGGCAACAACCCGATGGTCGGTATGACTGTCGCCTGCGCTGTTGCTGCTTCTCAGGCCAACGCCTGATCTCTTTTGCAATCGTGTATGGGAGAAACCCCGTTTGTGGGTTTCTCCCATTTTTTATGTCTGTTTTTGTGTATCGCGCCAAAGTTACATAGCTGGTCTTGTGCAGATGCAAAGTTATGTGATACAATTTGCACAAAGAAAAGCCTTCCTCTGTGAGGGAGGTGGCACGGCGAAGCCGCGACGGAAGGAGAGACCATGCCAAAGTCTCTCTCCCGCCCGCTTCGCGGGAGCCCCCTCGCATAGAGGGCCAAATCACTAAAAGGAGGGACCCGCTATGAAACTTGCCGCCCGCATTGCTGTGGGGGTGCTGGCTGTTGTGGCCGTGGCCGCTGTGGGCTTCGGCGCGCTGTACGCCAGCCGCATCCAGACCGCAAATTCTATCGAAAAACTGACCGACTACGATGATTACAACCTCTACCGCATGCAGGTCCGCTATGACTACGACCTGGACAAGATGATCGCCAACACCACGGCGGATAACCAAAGCTTTATTGATGCAGCCGTCAAGCAGGCGCTGCCGCTGCTGCCCATCTCCATCAAAGCGCCTACCTTCGGCTGCAGCGCCTTCCACATCCAGGAGACCGGCGGCGACCACCTGATGGGCCGCAACTACGACTTCAAGCGGGATACCTCGGCCATGCTGGTGTGTACCGCGCCCAAGGACGGCTACAAGTCCATCGCCTTTGCCGCGCTGGATAACCTGGGTGCCAACCAGGCCGATGCCAGCACCAAGGCCAAAATTGCCAGCCTGCTGGCACCCTTTGCCTGCCTGGACGGCATCAACGAGAAGGGCGTTTCTATTGCCGTGCTGACGCTGGACAGCGAACCAACCAAACAGGATACCGGCAAGCCGGTGCTGGCTACCACTATGGCCATCCGCCTGGTGCTGGACCGCGCCGCCACCACCGCCGAGGCCGTGGAGCTGCTGCAGCAGTACGATATGTTTGCCACCAGCGGCCGTGACTACCACTTTTACATCACCGATGCCGCCGGTGACGGCCGCGTGATCGAGTACGACTGTGACGACCCGGTCCGCCCGATGGTCGTGACCCCCAGCCAGCAGGTGACGAACTTCTTTGTGAAGTACAAGGAGAACGTCCTGCCCAACCAGAAAAACGGTATCTACGGCCATGGCCGCGAGCGGTACGACGCCATTGAGGAAGTGCTGGACTCGAACGCCGGAGCCATCACTCCCGACATCGCCTGGCAGGCACTCCAGGCTGCCAGCCAGGAACCGAACCCCAAAGATGTGACTAGTAATACGCAATGGTCAATTTTGTATGATAATACAAATTGTACGGCAACCATCGCCCTGCGCAGAGATTGGGGGAACAAGACGGAGATTGATTTGGGAGATATGACGGGGTTTTAAACAATAAAGGCTCCCCTCAAGGGGGCACCGATCCTACCTCGATTTCCTCGTCCTGTTGACAAAACCGAGCATCTGTTCTATAATCAAATGCTGTAAAACATAGTAAATCAGTAGCTTAATGCCTTTGGCGTGAGGGGAACGGAATGCTCAATCAATTTTCTAGAACCGAACTGTTGTTTGGCCACGAGGCCATGGAAAAACTGTACAAGTCCCGTGTGGCGGTCTTCGGCATCGGCGGCGTGGGTGGCTATACCGTGGAGGCGCTGGCCCGTAGCGGCATCGGCACGCTGGACCTCATCGATGACGATAAGGTCTGCCTGACCAACATCAACCGCCAGATTTTAGCCACCCGTAAGACCGTGGGTAAGTACAAGGTCGAGGTCGCCCGCGACCGCATTTTGGAGATCAACCCCGATGCCGTGGTCAACATCTACCAGACCTTCTACACGCCGGATACCAAGGATCAGTTCGACTTTACCCAGTACGACTACGTGGTCGACGCCATCGATACCGTCACCGGCAAGCTGGCCATGATCATGCAGGCCGATGTCGCCGGTACGCCCATCATCAGCTGCATGGGTGCGGGCAATAAGATCAACCCCGCCGCGCTGGAAGTGGCTGATATTTACGAGACGTCCGTCTGCCCGCTGGCCCGCGTCATGCGTACCGAGCTGCGCAAGCGGGGCATCAAGCACCTGAAAGTGGTCTACTCCAAGGAGAAGGCCATCACCCCCGTGGACGATATGGCCATCAGCTGCAGCCAGCACTGCATCTGCCCGCCGGGCACCGCCCGCAAGTGCACCCAGCGCCGCCAGGTGCCGGGCAGCACCGCCTACGTCCCCGCCGTGGCCGGGCTTATCATCGCAGGCGAGGTCATCAACGACCTGGCCGGCAAGCAGCCCGAAATGGTACAGAATTAAACAAAACAAACCGGGAGCGACTTTCAACGGGTGCTCCCGGTTTTTGTCCTATTTATCCCCGCATCTTCGCCTGGTGCTCCTCGCCCCAGACGGGGCGCAGCTTGTTGATTCTGTGGACAGTTACTGTGTAGGTTGTGTTGGCGCGGCGGGGGAGGGGGTGCTGCTGGTTTCAGCGCTGGCCTTGTCCAGCAGCACCTTGCACTTGCAGACCATCTCGCCGGTTTTCAGCAGGGTGGGCTGCAGGTACTCCGGGCTAAGTTCCTCACCGATGGTGGCCAGTGCCTCGGCAAAAAAGCGGTTCACCTCGTCGTCCAGCACGCCCAGCGCCAGGGCGCGGTGCGCATAGCCCGCCAGCCCGTGGACGCCCAGGAGGATGAGCACCTTTAAGCTGCGGATGTCCTCCGGTGCGTTCCAGATGTTGGCCATGTTGTAATCGGCCGTCCGCCCGCAGGGAGAGGCGCAGATGGCGCAATCGGGCACAACCTTGAACTTTTCCGCATGCACACGGTCGATGAGCGAGAGGATTTCGGCCTCGCTGCAGGCGGCAGTCAGGCTGTTCGCCGCCAGGGCTTCGATCATCACCCGCCAGGTCGCATCGCTTACCGCAGGGGCGGTATCCGTCGCCCGCGCCAGCCCCACCAGCGCTCCGGTCAGCTCATCCTGTAAGGCGGTGGTGTTGAATGTGTTGGTATCCATAGTCCCTCGTTTGTGGTTATAAGTGTACGGCTTCCGGCAGCTCCTGCACCCATTGCAGGCGGCAGCTGTCTACGGGCAGCAGTTGGCCATTGCAGTACTCGGCCACCAGCACAAAGCCGTTTGGGGGAGCCGCCGGAGAGCGTGGTCTCCTGAGTGAAGTTTATACCGTCGGCCAGGGCAGTCTCAATGCGCTCCACAGCGAGCTTGCCGCCCGCGGGCGGCCGTGCTGTTCGCCCCCTCAGCACCGGAAATAAAAAAGCACCCTCGGCCTAAGCCGAGGGCGCTTTTTTATGCCGGTGATGGGGGTCGAACCCATACGGTGTCACCACCAACGGATTTTGAGTCCGTCTCGTCTGCCAATTCCAACACACCGGCACAGGAAACTATATTATTATACCTGCTCCCTGCAAAAAAGTCAAGCGGGCAGGTGGAAGTTGGCGTATTTTTTTGCAGGACCAGTTGTTTTTTAGGCCCTGGGCGTGTATAATTTATCCTGTATAATTTTGTTCAAAATGTGAGGAATGTCTATGCTTTCCGACCCGCAGATCCATTATCTGGATAACGCCGCCACCACCCGCGTGGACCCCGCCGTGACCGAGGTCATCCACGATGCTTTGGTGGAACTCTGGGCCAACCCCAGCAGCCTGTACGACCCCGCCGTGGCCGCGCAGGACGGCATCGAAACGGCCCGCGCCCGCATTGCCAAAACGCTGCACTGCCGCAGCGATGAAATTTACTTCACGGCCTGCGGGTCGGAGAGCAACAACATGGCCATCTACGGTGCCGCGATGCCCCGCCGCCACTGGGGCAATAAGATCGTCGTCACCGGCTTCGAGCATCCCAGCGTGCAGCTGCCGATCCGCGCTTTAAAAGAGGAAGGCTTCACCGTCGTGGAAATCGCCCCGGAGCGGGACGGTCATATCGACACCGAGAAATTCCTCGCTGCTGTGGATAAAAGCACCGTCCTGGCCGCCTGCATGGCCGTCAACAACGAGACCGGCGCACGTCAGGACATTGCTGCCCTGGCCAAGGGCATCAAGGCTAAAAACAGCCGCACCCACTTCCATGTAGACGCGGTGCAGGCTTGGCTGCGCATCCCCATCGACCTGCAAAAGTGGCCCGGCGTGGACACGCTGTCCGTTTCCGGCCACAAGATCCACGCCCCCAAGGGCATCGGCGCACTCTTCGTGCGGGACAGCCAGCGCCAGACGCTGCACCCACCCTACGTCGGCGGCCATCAGGAGCGCGGCATGCGCCCCGGCACCGAGAACACGCCCTATATCGTGGGCCTGGGCCTGGCGGCCGCCAAAGGCGCCCAGCGCCTGCGCACCAAGGGCGACCACCTGCATGCCCTGAATCGGCAGCTGCGCACCGGCCTGGCCGAGCTGCCCGGCATCACGCTGAATTCCCCCGATGACGCCGTGGATGAAGTGGTCAACTTCTCCACCGGCTGCATCAACAGCCAGACCTTCATCAACTACCTCAACGGGCGGCTGGTGTTCGTCTCCGGCGGCAGCGCCTGCGATAAAGGCGAACCCAGCCACACCCTGCAGGCCATGGGCTGCGATGACCTGACCATCCGCACCGCGCTGCGTGTCAGCTTCTGCGCCGACAACACCCCCGAGGACGTGGACGCCCTGCTGGACGGCCTGCGCGCCGGCCTGCGCGAACTGCAGCACATTTAAATGTAAAAGCGTAACACCCACCAACGAAAGGCGTTTTTGTATAATGAAAGAGATCATCCTAGCATACCAGGGCGAAATGACCCTGAAAGGTCTGAACCGCGGCAAGTTTGAAGCACGCCTGTCCAAGATCATCCGCTGGCGGCTGGAGCCGCTGGGCAAGTTCAAAGTTTACCAGGCCCAGAGCACCGTCTTTATCGAGCCGAAGGAAGAGGGCCTGGACATGGACGAGGCCTTCCGCCGCGTCTCCCACGTGTTCGGCATCGTCAAGATGAGCCGCGCGGTGGAGTGCCCCAAGGACTTCGACGCCATCTGCGAGACCGCCGAAGCTTACCTGGGCGAGACGCTGCGGGGCATCCGCACCTTTAAGGTGGAAGCCAAGCGCGCCGACAAGACCTACCCGATGAAGAGCCCCGAAATCTGCCGCGAGTTGGGTGCCTACCTGCTGGACAAGCACCACCACCTGCGCGTGGATGTGCACAACCCCCAGCTGGAAATCATGGTCGAGATTCGTGACCACGCCGCCTACGTCCACGGCCCCAAGGTCGAGGCTGCGGGCGGTCTGCCGGTGGGCACCAGCGGCCGCGCACTGAACCTGCTGTCCGGCGGCATTGACAGCCCCGTCGCTGCCTGGTGCATGGCCCGCCGCGGCCTGGCGCTGCACCACATCCACTTTGCCAGCCCGCCGTACACCAGCCTGCGCGCCAAGCTGAAAGTGCGCGATCTGGCGCGGGAAATCGTCGAGTACACCGGCAACTGCACGCTGTTTGTTGTGCCCTACACCAAGCCGCAGGAGTACATCCGCGACCACGCGCCCGACGTGCTGTTCACGGTTTTGATGCGCCGCAGCATGCTGCGCATTGCCAACCAGGTGGCGAAAAAGCTGGAATTGCAGGCCCTCATCACCGGCGAGAGCCTGGCCCAGGTCGCCAGCCAGACCATGGCCGCGCTGGCCTGCACTGACCAGGCCCAGGATCTGCCCGTGCTGCGCCCCTGCATCGGCATGGATAAAATCGAGATCATCAATATTTCGCGTAAGATCGGCACGTTTGAGACGTCTATTGAGCCGTATGAGGACTGCTGCACGATCTTTACCCCGCCGCACCCCAAGACGAACCCGACACTGGACGAAATTCTGGCTGCCGAGGCCGCTATGCCCGGTCTGGCCGCGCTGGAAGCTGAGGCCGCCGAGAATGTTGAAAAGATCTACATCCGCATGGGAGATGACGAACTGCTGTGACAGCTGAAATTATCTGCGTAGGTACGGAACTTTTGCTGGGGGATATCCTGAACACCAATGCCCAGTTTTTAAGCCGCGAACTGGCCGAGCTGGGCATCAGCGTACTGCACCAGCACGTCATCGGCGACAATCCCGCCCGGCTGAAAGAGCTGGTTTTGCAGGCAAAAAGCCGCAGCGACCTGTTGATTTTTTCCGGCGGGCTTGGCCCCACCGAGGACGACCTGACCAAGGAGACGGTGGCCGAGGCCTTCGGCGATACGTTGGCATTTGACGAGACAGAGTGGCAAAAGATACTTGACTTTTTCGCCCGCACGAATCGCCGCCCGACGGAGAACAACCGCAAGCAGGCCATGTGCCCGACCAGGGGCCACAAGCTCATCAACGACCACGGCACCGCCCCCGGCGCTTGGTTCGAGGATGAGAACGGCCACTGCGCCGCGCTGATGCCCGGCGTACCCCGTGAGATGAAGGCCATGTGGGCTGAGCAGGTGCGCCCGATTTTGCTGCACCGCCAGAACTGCACGATCCACAGCCGCACGCTGCGGGTGCTGGGCGGCGAGAGCGCCATCGCCAGCAAGGTCGCACCGCTGTTTGAGGCAGCCAACCCCACCGCCGCCATCTACTGCAAGACTGGCGAGTGTGAGATTCGCGTGACCGCCCGCGAGGCCACCGAGCAGGCCGCCGAGGCCGCCTGCAATGCCCGCATTGCGGAGTTTAAAGAAATTCTGGGCGCAGCGGCCTATGACGTTGACGTGCCTGCACTGGAATACACGGTGGTACGCGCTTTGCGCGAGCATCACCTCCACGCTGCCACGGCGGAGAGCTGCACCGGCGGCATGATCGCCGAGCGGCTGACCAACGTGCCCGGCAGCAGCGAGGTGTTCGGCTTCGGCTTTGTCACCTACGCCGAGGCCGCCAAGCAAAAGCTGCTGGGTGTGGACGCTGCCGTGATTGAAAAGTACAACGTTGTCTCCGGGCCTGTGGCCGCTGCCATGGCCTTTGGTGCTGCGCGGAAATCCGGCGCGGAGCTGGCTGTGGGCATCACCGGCCTGGCCGGGCCGGGCGGTGCGCTGCCCGGCAAGCCGGTGGGCACGGTCTACCTGGCTGGTGCCGACACCCGCACGAACACCGGGTATCTGATGCGCCTGACGCTGGGCGGCTACCAGGACCGCGCCATCATCCGCACCCGCGCCGCGCTCTACGCCCTGGATATGCTGCGCCGCATGGCGCTGGGCCTGGATGTGCCGGAGAGCATACCGTTTACTCCGCAGACCCCCAACAGCGATTTGGATATATAAAGCAATAGAAAGGTTCCACCATGGTCAACACTCAACTGAAAATTCTGCGTGTTTTCGGGCCTACGGGCGCGGAGGTGTCCAGCGTACTGCGGCAGATCCGCGACGATGGCTGCCCCGGCCTGCGCCTGTTGGAGCGCGACGGCGAATTTGCCATCTGCGTGCAGGTCAGCGCCCCCAACCGCGCCATGGCGGAGCAATACTGTGACAAATGGGCCGCGCGGCTGCGGGCCAAGTTCGGCGACGATGTCTTTGCCGAGGGCGAAACGAGCTTGGCCCAGGCCACGCTGGATGCCTTGCTGGACAAGCGCAAGCTGCTGGTGGCCGTGGACGAGACGACAGGCCGCCTGCTGGGTGCGCTTCTGCAGCCGTTGGCCCACAGCGAGGCCGTGTTCGACTTTGGCACCGAGAGCTACGCCGACCCGCAGAAAGCCCGCCGTATCGCCGTGCCGGAACAGCTGTTGAAGCGGTTCCCCGGCGATGTAGTGCAGGCCGCTGCAGGCCGCGCCTTGGCCGCCATGCAGGTGACCGGCGCGGACTACGCGGCTGCCTATATGCCCGCCAGCGTGGGCCAGTGCCCCTTTGTGCTGGTGTGCGACCGCCGCGGCGCGGTGGCCTGCGCCCTGCCGCCCGATATGAACGACACATTCATCGCCAACCAGATTTTGGATCTGCTGCGCCGCCGCCTGTTCGGCTTGCAGCTGACCGACTCCTGCATCACCTTCCGCCCCGGGCACGACCGGCCGCTGCTTGTCGTGTCGGAGGCCGCCAAGAGCCGCGGCAATACGGTCCGGTTCTCGCTGCGCCGCCGCACGCCGCCCACCCGCGACGCCGACCATACGGCGGATTTTGAGCCGATGCTGGACTTTGACCGCCCAGTGGCCCCGCCGAAATTTGCCGCCCCTGCGCAGGAAGTGGAAGCAGCCGCGCCGGAGACGGACTCCGCCCCGCAGCACCGCACGCTGCGCCGCCACGAAGCCGTGCCCACCCCGCCGCCCGCGGCCCCGGCTGTGCCTGACCACGAGCCGACCGGTGTCATCCAATTCGAGAGCGACGACGCCCCGGCCCCGGCGATGCCTGACCCGCTGGCAGTCCAGACGGCTGGCCCCGAAAATGCCCGCCATGCCCGCATCCGCCGCGCCCGGCCTGTGACCGCTGACCCGGCCCCCAGCGTGCCGCTGATGCCGGTAGACCTGCCGGACTTTTCGGAAAATTCGCCGGAGACCGAGCCGCAGGCTGCGCCGCGCTCGGTGCTGGACGATGATATCCCTGATTTCTCCGCTGACCTTGACCCCGCCGCCATTGCCGCCGCCCAGGCTGCCGATGACGCCGCCGAGGCCGCAGGCAAGAGCGCCAGCGTTGAGGACTTTACCCGCGCGGCGACCCAGCTGTTTGACGCCAGCGCCATTGAGGAGGCTGCCCGGGAAAAAGCAAAGCCCCGCAAAAAGCGCAAAAAGAACGCAGATTCGGACGCCGACCTGCCTCCGAAGCAGCCCGCACCGCCCAGCATCAAAAACCGCAGTTTGGAAATTATTGAAAAGAGCGAGCGCCGCCGCAGACGCACGGTCACGCTGATCTTGGTCGTGCTGTTGCTGGCTGTGCTGGCCGGTGCCGGGGCGCTGTGGGTGTTCTTCCGCAATGATCTGGGTGCCAGCCCTGCCGCCAAGAGCTACGGCACGGCGCTGTACGATTCCACCGCCGAGAGCTATCTTGACAAGGCGCTGGACCGCCGCGCAGGCGTGGTGGCCTACCTGGGCTGGCCCGGCTTTGATGGCGCGTTGGTCTACTCTGCCGACACGCCCACGCCCGAAACGCCGGAATCCGGCGCAGAGCCGGGGTCCATCGTCCGTTTTGCAAGCCCCAGCGCCCTGGACGCTGCCACCCCCGGCAACACCGTGTTGGAATGCACCGGTGACGACTACAAGGCGCTGGCCGACCAGGACACACTGAAACAGAACGGCGGCTTCACGCTGTATACGGCAGACCGCACCTACCGCTTCAAAGCGCTGGCGGTCTACTACTACGATCCCGCCGAGCAGGGCGAAGGCGTGTTTGACCTGTATGGCAGCACCGACCTGTCCAACTATTACGACTACCTGACCTTTGTGGCGGGCATCCAGGCCCGCAGCCTGTTTGACACCGGGGTGGAGGTGGGGGACGAGTCCCACTTCCTGACCGTGACGACCCAGAGCGGCGAGAACGGTGCGCTGCTCTGCATCACGGGCCGCCTGGTCGAGGACGGCGAGGCCGAGGTGCTGAACACCGCTGCCTTTACCGCCACAGAGGAGCCGCTGCTGACGGCGGCCCAGTACCAGAGCAAGGGCCAGCCGATGCCCACGGTCAGCGCCCTGATGCGGACCAGCGTGGAGCGCTATGCCCAGCAGAGCGCCGCCACCCAGGCCGCCCGCAAGAACAGCGGCACGGCCCGGGACGACACCACCGACGCCGCCGATCTGGCCCAGCGCGCCGACGAATTGCAGAACATCACCGACAGCCTGCTGGCCAGCACCGACAAGATGCTCAAGGGCCTGACCGATGTGGCAGGCTCGACGAATGCTGTGGAGACGGACCTGAACACGGGTGCCGAGGGCACGCTGCCCGAGCAGACGGTCACAGTGGACCAGATCAAGGTGACGGCCACGCCGGCCCCTACCGACGCCCCGACGCCCGAACCTACCGAGGCCCCGGCGTCGGACGCCAACAGTGACAGCGGCGAACCGACCCCGACGGAAGCGCCGACCCAGGCCCCGCAGCCCGACAACAGCACCGGCACTGAGGGCGAGACCATCAACGTGACGATGAACGGCACGGCCCAGACGATGGACCTGGTGCGCTGCCTGGCGATGGTGGCCCAGAACGAACTTGGCCCCAACGCCCCCGCCGAAGCCTACAAGGCCCAGTGCGTGGCGACCCACTGCTGGATTTTAAGCCAGTCGGGCTATCCGTCAGTGCTGGGTGCAGAGCCGGGCGCAGCTGCGCTGGCCGCTGCCCAGGAGGTTGCCCATGTGCTGGTGACTTACAATGGGCAGGTCTGCTTCACGCCGTATTTCGCCTCTGCCAGCACGGGTACAGCCTCGTCTGCCGAGGTCTGGGGCGGTGAACGCGCCTGGCTGCAGGCCGTGGACAGCCCCTACGACCAGCAGGTTTCCAGCAACTGGAACACCAACGGCAATTCCAGCGGCACGGCCCGCTTCTCCCGCGAGACGCTGGAGAACCGCATCCGCGACGAGCTGGGCATCGACCTGGCAGGCGTGGACCCCAACAGCTGGTTCACCATCAAGAGCGCCAACCAGTACGGCTGGGTCGCCAAGATTCAGGTCGGCCCCGATGGCAACAGTGAGACGGTCAGTGGCCGCTGGTTCCGGGAAAACCTGCTGGCCCGCCAGAGTGTGGATGGCCGCAGCCTGCGCAGCCAGTGTTTCACGGTCAGCTATAACGCCGATCTGGATTGCTTTATCTTTGATGTGTACGGTTACGGCCACGGCTGCGGCATGAGCCAATGGGGTGCCATCGGTTACGCCCGCAACGGCTGGAGCTATCAGGATATTTTGACGCATTATTTCGTTGGTACGACGATTACGACGTATTGATAGTACAGAAAAAGAGCGTGTGCAAGAAATGGCACACGCTCTTTTTTGGCAGTAACATCCGCCGCGCGGTGGTTATAGCAACTTCTCCCCATCCAGCACCGCTTTCACCAGCACATCCCCCTCATACGTCAATTCCAGATGGAAAAACGGTGCATCCTCAGCCAGCAGCTTAAAGAAAATTTTATCCCCCTGCCAAATCGGCAAATCCTGCACAGCATTCTTGTCCACCCACTCTAAACATCCCTCGTCGCAGTCTGTCATCACGCCGGAAAAATCCGTGCAGGTGTACAGGTGCATCCGCTCGGCGGGCCAGGGGTCACAGTAAAAATCCACGATGCCGCGATAGACAGGCGTGTGCATCGTCAGGCCGGTCTCTTCGCGCACCTCGCGCAGGGCGCAAGTCAGCGCATCCTCGCCCGGCTCAAACTTGCCGCCGACGCCGACCCACTTGTCGTGGTTGACGTCGTTTTTCTTTTTGACGCGGTGCAGCATCAGGTACGCGCCGTCTTTTTCGAGATAGCAAAGGGTGGTTTGCAGTAAATCCATAGGGAACTCCTTACATATTTTGTATGAATCCGCAGATACTACCATAAAAAACCAGGGAGGATTCTGTATGAGAGCGACAGGAATTGTGCGGCGCATCGATGAATTGGGCCGGGTGGTCATCCCGAAAGAGATACGCCGTACCCAGCGCATCCACTCGGGCGACGCACTGGAAATTTTTACCGATGGCAAAGGGGAAGTTGTCTTTAAAAAGTATTCGCCGCTGGCAGAGCTGGGCGAGCCGGCCGCCGCCTACGCCGATGTGCTGGCCCGGCGGCTGGGCTGTGGTGTGGCTGTCTGTGACCGGGAAAAGATCGTGGCCGCCGCCGGGGCGGGCAGAAGTGAGCTGCTGGGCGAGCCGCTGCCGCCTGAGTTGGACGCCCTGCTGGCCCGCCGCAAGCTGTACACCGCACCGGAAGAGCCGCTGCACCGGGTCGCGTTGGGCAGCCGCTGGCTGCTGTGCGCCGCGCCGGTTTTGGTGCATGGCGATATTGAGGGCGGCGTGCTGCTGCCGGGTATGCGCCGGGATGCCGTACCCGACCCCGAGACCATCCGCGCCGCCGCCACCGCCGCCGAGTTTTTAGCGCGATGGATGGGGGAGTGACGGGGTGTCTGAATGCACACCGCCATGTAGGGGCCGGGCGTGCCCGGCCCTCAGCTTTCCCGCAAGCGACCGTTTTCCGTACAAGTGCAGGCCGGGCATAACCGGCCCCTACATATATAATAGGTAAGAACTCTGCCGTGATTGTGACGAAACTGTTAAACTTACAAAAAAATTGGAAAAACCCCTTGACAGTTTGCAAAACGGGAATATAATTAACTTAGCACTCAGAGATAAAGAGTGCTAAACAAAACCGAAAGCAAACCAAAGGAGATGAGCAGCATGGCCATGGACGCGCGCAAGCAGCGTATACTGGAAGCCATTGTTGCCCTGTATGCCAACGGCGGCGAACCGGTCGGTTCGGGCCTGCTGGCAAACTACTTTGACATGGCACTGTCCAGTGCAACGCTGCGCAACGAGATGGCGGCGCTGACCAAGCTGGGCCTGCTGGAACAGCCCCACACCAGTGCGGGCCGTGTGCCCAGTGCCCAAGGCTATCGCTACTACCTCGACCACCTGATCGATGCGCCGAAGGCCAGCGCCCTGCCGGATGCCGACCGCCGCCACATCGATGACCTGTTCGCCGCCATGGATGCCGAGCCGGAAAAGCTCGTGCCTGCTGCAGCCCGCAGTTTGGCTGATTTGACTGGCTGCGCCGCTGCCGCCACCACGCCCCAGGCCCCGGATCTCTGCATCGCCCACTTTGAGGTTGTGCAGGTCGGGCGGTACAGTGCGGCGGTGCTGGCAGTCACCAGCGCAGGCGGGGTGCGTACCCGCGTGGCCCGCGTCGATACCGGCCTGTCCCGGGACGACGCCGCCAACATCGCGCAGCTGCTCAACCGGGGGCTTACGTTTGTAGCCCCGCAGGACCTCAGCCCCATGCTGATGGCCAGCCTGGTGCTGGCCGCAGGTGAGCGGCTCAGCCCCGTGATCATGGCCGCGCAGGCGCTTGTTACCACCGGCCCGCAGGCCTGCCTGGAAGGCGCACAATACCTGGCAAAGATGCCGGATGTCCGCCAGAACCTTGGCACGCTGCTGGAGATTTTCTCCGACAACGAGGCCGCTACCGAGCTGATCCGCCCCGAGGGAAGCCGCGTTACGGCCACCCTGGGCTGCGATCTGGATCCGGCCATGCCGGGCTGCTGCATCGTCAGCAAGCGGTATCTGGCGGGCGGCGGGCTGACAGGCTCGGTGGCGCTCATCGGCTCCACCCGCATGGAATACGAGCGGCTGCTGCCGATCCTCGACTACTTTGCCGCAAAGCTAGGGCAGAGTATGGCCGGGCAGGGCCAATAATTGGAAAGAAGGAGACCCGCAATGAGCCACGAAAAAGAAACCAAGCAGACGCCCGCCGCAGAGACCAAGGCGCCTGAGACCGAGGCCAAGGCCCCTGAGCAGGAGGCCCCCAAGGCCGAGAAGCCCGAGGCAAAGCACGAGGGTAAGCACCACCACGAGACAGCGGCCTTGCAGGCTAAGCTGGACGAGGCGGAGAAAAAGAACGAGGAGCTGAAAAACCAGCTGCTGCGCACCGCCGCCGAGTATGATAACTACCGCAAGCGCAGCCAGCGCGAGGCCGACCAGAAGTTCAACGACGGTGTGTCCCACGCTGTGACCCAGATTTTGGGCATCTTGGACACGCTGGATATGGCTGCCAACGCCGCCTGCACCGACGAGAACTACAAGAAGGGCGTCATGATGACGCTGGACAAGGCCGCCAAGGCCCTGGAAACGCTGAACATCACCGAAATCGAAGCGCTGAATCAGCCGTTTGACCCCAACTTCATGAACGCCGTTTCGCAGGCCCCCGCCGCCGAGGGCCAGGAGAGCGGCAGCGTCACGCAGGTTTTCCAGAAGGGCTACAAGATCGGTGACAAGATCATTCGCCACGCGATGGTCGTCGTCGCAGAATAAGGCGAACCGAATCAAAAGATTCGTTTCCATATAAATTGACATTCACTACTGTTCAAAGCAAATTTGAAGGGAGTTTTTATTATGAGCAAAATCATCGGTATTGACCTTGGTACTACCAATAGCTGCGTCGCTGTTATGGAAGGCGGCGAGCCTGTCGTCATCGCGAACGCCGAGGGCGCCCGCACCACCCCGTCTGTCGTCGGCTTCACCAAGACCGGCGAGCGTCTGGTCGGCCAGGTCGCAAAGCGTCAGGCCATCACCAACCCCGAGAATACCATCTCCTCTATCAAGCGTAAGATGGGCACCGCCGAGAAGGTCCACGCCGGCGGCAAGGACTACACCCCCGAAGAGATCAGCGCTATGATCCTGAGCAAGCTGAAGGCTGACGCCGAAGCTTACCTGGGCGAGCCTGTCACCGAGGCCGTCATCACCGTCCCCGCCTACTTCAACGACAGCCAGCGTCAGGCCACCAAGAACGCAGGCACCATTGCCGGCCTGAACGTCAAGCGTATCATCAACGAGCCGACCGCTGCTTCTCTGGCCTACGGCATTGATAAGGAAGCCGACCAGAAGATCATGGTCTACGACCTGGGCGGCGGCACCTTCGATGTCTCCATCATCGAGATGGGCGACGGCGTTACCGAGGTTCTGGCCACCAACGGTGATACCCACCTGGGCGGCGATGACTTCGATGAGCGCATCATCAACTGGATGGCCGAGGACTTCCAGCGCGAGAACAACATCGACCTGCGCAAGGATAAGATGGCTGCCCAGCGTTTGAAGGAAGCCGCTGAGAAGGCTAAGATCGAGCTGTCCAGCGCCACCACCACCAACATCAACCTGCCGTTCATCACGGCTGACGCCAACGGCCCCAAGCATCTGGATATGACCCTGACCCGCGCAAAGTTCAATGAGCTGACCGCTGATCTGGTCGACCGCACCATGACCCCTGTCCGCAAGGCTCTGCAGGATGCAGGCCTGCGTCCCTCTGACCTGAAGAAGGTCCTGATGGTCGGTGGCTCCACCCGTATCCCCGCTGTCTACGATGCAGTCAAGAAGGAACTGAACTGCGAGCCCTTCAAGGGCATCAACCCCGATGAGTGCGTGGCTGTGGGTGCTGCCATCCAGGGCGGCGTTCTGCAGGGCGATGTCAAGGGCCTGCTGCTGCTGGATGTCACCCCGCTGAGCCTGGGCATTGAGACCCTGGGCGGCGTCTGCACCAAGATCATCGACCGCAACACCACCATCCCCACCAAGAAGAGCCAGATCTTCTCCACCGCTGCGGACAACCAGCCCAGCGTTGAGGTCAACGTCCTGCAGGGCGAGCGTGAGTTTGCCCGCGACAACAAGAGCCTGGGAACCTTCCATCTGGATGGCATCGCTCCGGCTCCCCGTGGTGTGCCGCAGATCGAAGTCACCTTCGATATCGACGCGAACGGCATCGTCCACGTCAGTGCGAAGGACCTTGGTACCGGCAAGGAGCAGAGCATCACGATCACTGCTTCCACCAACATGAGCAAGGACGACATCGACAAGGCTGTCAAGGACGCCGAGCAGTATGCCGCTGAGGACAAGAAGCGCCGCGAGGAAGTCGATGTGCGCAACAACGCCGACCAGATGGTGTTCCAGACCGAGAAGGCCCTGGGCGAGTTTGGCGACAAGGTCTCCGCTGAGGAGAAGAGTGAAGTCGAGACGAAGCTCTCCGCCCTGAAAGAGGCCCTGAAGTCCGGCAGCATCGATGACATCAAGGCAAAGCAGGATGACCTGCAGAAGGCTTTCTACGCCATCAGCGAGAAGGTTTACCAGCAGGC